>Ga0208185_1000148_pt1 | contig 45308 bp, 64 predicted proteins | sample EasRivMeERMLT700_FD_187532 | JGI IMG/M metagenome (GOLD analysis project Ga0208185, IMG submission 187532) | Soil microbial communities from meander-bound floodplain in the East River, Colorado, USA - East River MetaG ERMLT700 (SPAdes) (version 2) | ecosystem: Environmental > Terrestrial > Soil... | reverse complement strand
TTCCATACTATAGGATGAAGAAGAAATGATAACAAAATCGAACGGCAACTGGCAGCAGCTGTTCTCTGGATCGAAGTACTACCCAGCCACCCCTAATCCAGAGGTGATCGAGATCGAGGATGTAGCGCACCACCTCTCTTTGATCTGTCGGTATGCTGGGGCCTGTTCCCATCTTTATTCTGTCGGGGCGCACTCACTCATTATGAGCCACTATGCCTCGGATGCTATCGCTCAGGACTCTTCCCTACCGAGAGAGCTTCCTGTCCAGGCTCTGCTGCACGATGCAGCCGAGATGATTATCGGTGATGTTCCCAGGCCATCAAAGAGACTTAGTAACATTAAAGAGGTGGTCGAGCACTCAAACCTTATTGCAATCTTTGAGAGGTTTGGGGTTCCATTCTTCGACGAGGCCATCATGGAGGATCTGGACATCATTCTGCTGAAGTGGGAGCACTCGGCATTCATGAGTCGGGAGCATGACTGGGGCCTTCCGGTCTCTCGGTTTGAGGATGAACGCTACGAGGTTAGCTCAACGGTGGTGTCCCTGGTCGAGATTACAATGAAAAGATTCTGTCACCCGTTCATTGTTGAGCAAACATTTCTGAAGCGAGCAAAGGAGCTTGGACTCGAATGAGAATAGCATTCGTTGGAAGGATGGGGTCTGGGAAAACCACTGCGGCTACCGAGGCCGCCAAGCTCTACGATGGTAAGGTTGTGAAGATCGCAGAGCCACTCTATAATGCAGCCATCGCCGTGTACGCTATCCTGGGGATGAACTGGGAGAAGGACGGACGACTGCTTCAGCTTCTCGGAACAGAGTGGGGCCGGAACATTCACGAGGATTTCTGGGTGGATAAATTTCGAGTGAAGTGGCTCTCTTCAACAGAGCACCTGTTCTGCGATGACCTAAGATTCCCGAACGAGGAGTACATTCTGAGAGAGCTTATGGGGTTCAAGATTATCAGGATTGATAGGGGCTACCACACTTTCACTGACGAACAGCTTGATACTATCGCTCTCGGAAGAGATCTTACCCATCCGAGTGAGATGCAGACGGACTCTCTAAGGCACGACCTTATTGTTCGTAACGACAGGTCTGAGAGTGAGTTCAAGATGGAGGTGGTGAGAGCAATCGAGTATCTATATCCTGGTCGAACATCAATCATACATGGAGAGGACGCACAATGAGAGGGGTTAATTCTGTTTTCGTGGGCGGGAATGTTACCGGAGACCCAGAGGTAAATTTCACAAACTCTGGGATTAAGGTCTGCAATATCACCATTGCAATGAATGAAAAGTTCAAGGACAGCAATGGCGATAGTCAGGAATGGACGGAGTACATCAAGATTCAACTCTGGAAGGGGTCGGCGGACATCGTTGAGAAGTATGTGAAGAAGGGAGATCCGCTGCTCATTCAGGGCCGCCTGCGGACGAACGAGTGGGAAGATCGGGAGACTGGTCAGAAAAGGAGGTCTGTGTTCGTTGTGGCTTCTCAGGTTACTCTCTTGGGTGGCCGAAGGAACGGAGACCCTGTTGCCGGAACGACCTCACAGCCTGCGAGCGATCCCGATGAGGGTCTGCCCTTTTAGGTAGTGGTCAAAATAATTTTTACGAAATGGTCAAACGGTCTTGACAAACCCTTGACCATTTCGTATCTTGGGGGTGTAATGATGAACGATCTTAATTATTCAACTAACCAAACGGAGGACTCAATGAACCAGCCACAGATCTACTCACTCGATGCAGTGCGCTCGCTCGCACCGTCTGTCTTTGCCGATCACTCTGAGGGCCAGCCCTACCTCTCCCGTGATCTTCGCAAGACCCGCAAGATCGGTTCTCTCCAGAGGAGCATTGCTTCCAATATGAAGCTCTGGGCGTTTGCCGACACGTTCGTCAACTGATTCGCTGGGCCTGAGTGGTTCACTGGGGTTCGACTCCCCAGCAGGCCCCCAACAAACGGAGGAAAGATCATGAAAAGTATCTCGACAAAGGGGATGAGCCGAACCGACTGGCTCACCAATCGCAGGTCTGGGATTGGAGGATCAGACATTGGAGTTCTTCTTGATGTCAACAAGTACAAGACCCCGCTCCAGCTTTTCAATGAAAAGACAATGGGTCTGCACGATGACTCTGAAAATCCAGCGACCGAGTTCGGTCTGAGGTTGGAGGGGGTCGTCGCAAAGAAGTTCTCTGAGGTACATAAGTGCAAGGTCTTGGAGGACTTCAAGATCCGGTTTCACCCAGAGACAGACTTTTTTCTCTGCAACATTGACCGCATGGTTCGGCCCACAAAGGATTCTGTTGACCTTCCGGTCGGGAAGGGTCAAGGGATACTATCCATCAAGACAGCCTCGCAGTATTCAAGGAAAAACTGGGGGGAGTCAATCCCCCCATCCTATTACGCTCAGATTCAGTGGGAGCTTTTCGTTACTGGGCTGGAGTGGGAGATGCTGGCTCTGCTCGTGGACGGTCGGTACTACGAAGAGTTTGGCCCGTTCTTCAGGAATGAAGAGTTCATTGAGAACGCCAGGAAGGTTGGTTTTCAGTTCTGGACTGAGCACGCTCAGGTCGAAATCCCACCCGCTCCACAGCTTATGGATATTGAGGCGATGGAGACGGTCGTCGCTCCAATCGAGGTGACGACAGACATTCTCTCTCAGGTGAGAGAGTTGAAGGCCCAGCAGGTTATTAAGTCTCAGGCTGAGTCTGAAGAGAAAAAGCTGAAGGAGGCCCTGAAGTTTTTTATGGGAGAGTACGACACCCTCACACGGGACGGAGAGGTCGTGGCTACCTACAAGCGGATCAGTAAGAAAGAGTTTGTTTCACCAGCAAAGTCGTACAGGGAATTGAGAATCAAGTGAATCCTTCCAAGATTCAATGCCCAGCCTGCAAGCAAAATAAGGTTGATGTGAAGAAGGCTGGTATAGCGGATGACTGGTGGCTTGTGGTCTGCACTAACGGCGAGTGTTCTGAGTTGCCAGAAGTTATAGCGAAGCACCGTGGTTTTGCGATCAAGATGTTCAGTGCGTTATCAAAAATTGAAGGAGAGGTATGACAGAATCGGTTGTTGTTCGAGATCAGGATCTCGAAGGTTTCAGCGATGAACAGAGAGCAGAGATCGTAAAGTATGGATTCACCGTGGCGGACATTGAAACAATGGTCACGGTCGGAATCCTCCCAGAGAAAACTCCCCCGCCAGTGGCGAGGTATTTTTCAACCGTGGCTCGTCACACGGGACTCTCACCTCTTCGCAAGGAGCTTCATCTTGTGCCGAGGAAAACCAAGAAGGGAGTGCGCTACACCGTTCAAACTGGGATTGATGGCTACAGGACAATGGCCCATCGAACCAAACAGCTTGCCGGAATGGACGAGGCTGTGTTTGGTGAGATGTCCGAGGGTCATCCTGAGTTCGCACGGGTGACGGTCTATCGGATGATCGAGGGTCAGCGGTGTGCGTACACGGCCACTGCCTACTGGGATGAATACTGCCCCAGGAAGGGTGGTGATGAGGAGGGTGATAATGGATTCATGTGGAGAAAGATGCCTCGGAACCAGCTTGCCAAGTGTGCTGAGGCCCTGGCTCTCAGGAAGGCTTTCAGTGCAGAGCTTGGTGATGTGTACGTGAATGAGGAGATGGATCAGCGTAGAGAGGTCGAGGACATCGGTCACGCAGACGAAACCCAGGCCATTCTGGATGACAGTGTTTCTCTGGGGAATTTTCGTGAGAGAATCAAGAATATCGTAAAGGTCACAGCCCTGGATGTGATTCTCGATGCAATCGCCCTCTCGGTGAAGAATGGACATCTCAGGCCGGAGAACGCCACCATACTTCAGGCTGAGGTGGAGGAGAAACGCAAGAGCCACCTGCTGCTTGGAGAGACCAAGAAAACCGAGGGACTTGCTCCAGTCAAGGCCCAGCGTAGGGAAAAGGCGACAATGGGGCCAGTCGCCGAGGGGGATGTGCCACTCACTGGTGCAGTCAAAGAGCCTGCTCCCGCACCAGCACCAGTCAACCCACAGGATGCCGTGGAGCGCAAGCTGGATCGTCAGCGAGATCACTTCACTCAACTGATTAAGAAGGCTTCAACGGCGACAGGCTTAAAGTCGTTCAGCCTTGTTGTCAGGAAGTGCTTGAATGAGGGCGACCTTCGTGCCCCTGACGCAGAGACACTCCAGGCTGCCATCAACACTCGACTGAAGGAGTTTGTAGCGTGAGCCTCCAGACCGTTGTAAGGATTGACGGGAAGAAGCTCCACCTGCCGGACGGTAGAAAGGATTTTCGGAAAGAGATTGAATCTCTCCCTGAAGGTCACTATGTTCTATCCCTCAAGAGGGTGGAGGATGTTCGGTCGGTCGCTCAAAATCGTGCATGGCACGCTCTCCGAGTTAAGCCGCTTGCGGACTACTTCGGGTGGGAGGAGGGTGCTATGCACGAGTATTTGAAGCAGGAGTTCTTGGGGGTCAGAGAGTTCCTGTGCGATCCAAAGACCGGAGAGATCATCGGTGAGGCGACGATCCCAGAGTCCACGGCCACACTATCAAAGAAGCGGATGTCTGAACTGTTTGATTCCGTAGCTCGTTGGGCCTCACAAAAATTCGGGATCATTCTTCCAGATCCAGACCAGCAGGATTTTCTATGACAAGGGACATGAATGCAGCGGGATGGGAAATGTTGGCACGCTGGGGCACGTACAACATGATGAATAACCCAAAGTACAAACAGATCCGTGATACCGCCCTTGCACGATGCTGCGTTCACGTACTCAACGACCATTCAGATATTCCTGCGGTCAGTGAGCCACACACGATGATGAGGGACATCCTTCTGTTGCTGGGTGAGACTCACGGTATCGAGTGTCCCCTCTCGGCCTCTGCTGCTCTGAGGGCCTGTGCTGACATGATGCTCCTGCGGGAGATCTCAGACCAAGAGATCCTGGAGGATCTCAAAAAAGAAATGATCGACCTTCCAATCTCACTGGATAATTGATGACGACCGCACCGAAACCTCCAAAGAGAGGACGTTGTAAAGTTCATCCACAGTACATGGCTCACTTTGAGCCGAGGGTTCAGTGTGAGGACTGCTGGAACAAGTGGAACCGTAAGCAGGAACTCAAGAAAGACCGGACATTGAAGAGGCGCAGGTCTCCAGCCGGAGCGCGGGAATTATTCAAAGAGGCTGAAAGACTTCAGAGCCTCTACGTCAGGGCGAGAGATAGGGCTTGCGTGCTGTGTCACAAGAGAGATCATCTTCAGGCTGGCCATGTGTTCTCCAGAGTGTTCAGGGAGATCTTTTTTCACCCGCTGAATGTCCACTGCCAGTGTGCTAAGTGTAATCACTATCATGAGGCAGACCAGATCCCTTACCACAGATGGTTCAAGAAGCGGTACGGCGAGACCGAGTTCGATCTGCTGTATCAGAAAACTAATCGCACACGGAAATTCACAGAGGAGGAGTTGGCACTACTGATCGTGTACTTCAGAAGAGAACTGAAAGAGCTTGAGCCAGACCAGTACGACCTGTTTGTGGGCGGCTGCACAAACAAGGTGAGCGATAGGATTGTGTATCTAATTTACTCTAACCCAGAACTATTTTTCGGAGGCAAAACACCGTGATCCGTGAAAGGCAAGTGTTCCCAACAGAGAAACAGGTTGTAGTCGTCTCAAAAGAGCTTGGTACACCAATAGAGGCGATTGAGTTCGCTCGGAATCTTGGGCCTCGGTTTAAGATTGCCGCCATCCCAGACGGTGAGTTCACCCTGCTTACCTACGCCGTTGTCCGTGATCCGGTCAAGGGGGAAACCCCCGTACGTTTCTTTCCAGAGAACGAAGCAAGGAACGCAATCATCCATCCACTCACCTGCTTTCTGGTGAATCAATAACCAAAATGAAAAAAAGAATGATCTCAGAAGAGATGTTGTACAGCAAGACGTTCGGTGGCCTGTCAGATCAGGCACAACTTCTTTGGCTCAAGATGCTTTCACTGGCTGATGATTTTGGGGTTGCCCCTGGTGATCCGTACAGGCTGTGTAAGCAGGTTGCCCACCGAGGGAGTGATGAGGAGGTTGATAAGCTCCTCAAGGAGATCGTGAAGGCTGAGGCTGGATTCCTGTTTGAGTATGAAGAGAAAACCTTCTTTATCTTCCCCGCAAGGACGTTCGACAAAATACAGGGCTTCACCCTCAACAAAAGAACCAAGAGTGAGTACACGAACTTACGGGTAGATGAGTTAAATTCTGTACTTTCCAAGAACTTCCAGGAAATTCCTGAGTCCTCCAGTCTTTCCAGCGTATTCTTACGTAACACGAGTTCGCTGGGTTCAGCAGTAGTAAGTAGTAAGAAGAAAGATAATATAAACATTGAGGAACCATTCAAGCTTTCTGCCCAGGAAAAGAAGGATCGGTTTGAGGAGATCTGGGCCAAATACCCAGAGAAGTCTGGAAAGCGTGATGCAGAGCGTCACTTTAATACCTCAGTCCAGACTCTTGCTGACTGGGAGAATATTCAGAAGGCCCTGGATAACTACCTGAAGTCCGATAAGGTTGCCCGTGGATACATTCAGAACGGAAAAACCTGGTTCAACAACTGGCCTGACTGGATCAATCCAACCCCACACATGATGGAGAAGAGGGAAAGGGACTCTGGTGCGGAGAGGAAAAAGATTTCGGTGGGCAGGGGTTGGGGGGCGTGCTCGCTGTGTGGTGAGATGCACGACAGGCAAGGCCCGTGCCCTCCGTTGACCGCAAAACCTATTGGGAGTATGGCTACGAAGGTACTTGAGGATCTCCGTGGAGGTGGGAATTGACAACCGAACCCTCCAAAGAAGAGATTATCGCTGACTTCTGTCGGCGTTTCGGAGACAGGTGCTCTAAGGGACACGACCTATCGAACCCGAAGAGTGTTGAGATCCACGGTGGCTTAAAATACAAGCTCAAGCGTTCCTGCAAACAGTGCAGGCGCACCAGGGAGGGATACTGTGGACTCTCGAAAAAAGAACTCCGAGCGGTCAGGATGAAGAATATCGAGAGGAATGTCCAGAGCATGAGGGATAAGACAGAATGTAGCCGTGGTCACGATATAAGGCCGGAGTCTGGGAATGTTTGGGTGCATCGCAACAAAAAGAGCGGTGGGATTGAGAGGAATTGTAGGATCTGTCACAGGTTGCGGTGGAGAGAGCGGAATGGGTATCTTGGTGGAAGGCGACCGAACCGAGCACCGTCAAAGTGTGTTGAGGGACACCCGCTTGGGAAAAATAATTCAAACACATACATTGACAGGTCTGGGCGAATGTGGTGCAGGGTCTGCACTGGGATCAAAAAAAAGAGTCGGGAGATGGCGTACCACAAAACATTCACTCACGGCCCCCGACACAGTAATCGAGTTGGAAGGGCGGGGAGTCCGTCGAACTATGCAAGAATGGTTTTAGAATACCTGACAGCGCGAAATTCGAGAGACAGGAGTGTTGATATGCATTACACAATAAGTCGATGAAGGGGGATGGCCAATGAAGAACTGCGTTGATTGCAAAAAACCAATCGTGCATGGGAAGCGTTGCACAACCTGCGGAAATCTTCACCAGCACAAGAACTATCGACATCAGTACCTGCGGGATCGAACCTCCAGCAGTAGGAGTTATGCGAAGATGATTCTTGACAACCAGACACCGAACCAGCCCAGCGGTTATGGATACAGGGTGGCTCGACTCATGAAGATGGTGGGGGTATGATAATGACCCAGCACACAACACTCGGAAAGATTATTGAATCCCTGGAGCTAACGCCAATCGAAACACCAATCGAGATTGTGGAGTTGCTCTCGGAAATATCAGACCTGGGTTATCCAGTCCTTACCACACTCAGGGGGCCGAACTTTGTTCTCGTGAGTAGTGGATTTATTCAGGCGGAAGGAAAAACAGCGACGGAGGCGTTAGCGAATCTTCATGGCAAAATTATCAAAAACCAAGTCAGAGAAGAAGCACGCTTGTAGGTGTGGGTCTGTAATGAGACACCACATTCCACTCGGATCTTTTGTTAGTGTTGACAAACAGAGGGTGATCTTCGGTTGTCAGAAGTGTGATGCGGTCGTGAGTTTCTCACCGGACGTTGTGCGGCGGTCGCTCCCATCGTGCGAGTGTGCCGAGTGCAAAAAGGTTGTACCATTCTAAGGAGGAGTAGTATGGCAAAAAAGAAACGGGGCTATCGGCTTCCCGCTGTTGATGATCGTGGAAAGAAGTGGTGTACTGGGCACAAAAGACTCCATCCGACCCACGAGTTTGGGCGTGATACATCGAGACCCTGCGGTCTTGCGGCAAGCTGTAGGGCTGCGAGGAACACCTATGCGGAGCGTAAGCGTCATGCCACCCATTGATAGCGAGGGTGAAAGTGTGTACATTTGACCTGGTGATGTGATGGCGACAGCGATAGAAAAAAGTCAGAAATTAAAGTTCGCAAGGCGGTCAAAGAAAAACAAGCTCGAACGGTTGCTGGGGAAGCACGTAGATCTCGAAGGAATTATCCGTGCTCACTCGGACTCAGCGAAGGGCTTGATGTTGGTTGACCCGCTTGGACTCCCTGTGAGGGTTGTTGACTCTGACGGGAATGAAATCTTTGACGCTAATGGTCAGCCTATTAGAATTTATAGGCAGTCACCGGATGCTACCTCAGCAAAACTTTTGATCGAGCAGTGGTTTGGTCGTCCGGCACAGCGAGAGTCATTGGAGGGCGAGGATGTCCAGCGTCCGCAGGTTGTTGTTATCCTCAACAAGCTCCCACCGGAGTCAGACCAGGTTGTTACTCAGTCTGCTGTTGTGATGAGTGGGTTTGATGGGATGGCGAAAAGGAGCGGAAAGAAATGATGGAGATACAGCCGCAGCCAGGCGGACAGATGGAGTTCCTGTCTCGTGGAGAGTTCGAGGTTCTGTATGGTGGCTCGGCTGGCCCTGGTAAGACATGGGCACTCATCATTGACGCTCTCGGCCCACAGTTTTTGCTTCTGAGTGCAGGGCGTGAAGCGTACATGATTCCGTCTTATAGGGCGATCCTCTTCAGGAGAGAGACAAAGATGTTTCAGAAACTTCTGGATGAGTCGAGGAAGTATTATCCGCACTTTGGTGGGAAGCTCACTCTGTCGAGGACAGGAGATCCTGGCCCGTGTTGGGAATTTCCGAGTGGGGCAAAGATTTTTATTTGCCACATGGAGCAGGAGGACGATAAGTACAACCATGATGGCCAGGAGTATCAGTATGTTGGATGGGATGAGATCTGTCAATTCACTCTGACACAGTACCTGCACATTCTGTCTCGTGTCAGAAGCACAACGATGGAGATCCCGCTGAGAGTTCGTGGTACTGCTAATCCCATCGGCGTTGGACTTTGGTGGGTCAAGAAAAGATTTCCAGTGTATGATCCGTTCGTGACGAAGCACTATATCGCCGCAGAGGATGTTGAGATGAATCCAGCAGGCAAAGAAGTCTCACCGTCGAATCCGAACGCAGTATCGAGATGTTTTATACCAGGCTATCTGTACGAGAATGCGTACCTCGCAAGAGATGTTCAGTACAAGAATCGAATTATGCAGATGGGTTCTCGGATGGAGAGAGCACTCCTTAAGGGGGACTGGGATGCTTTCGCCGGAGACTTTTTTGCAGAGTTCGATCAGGGCAACGAGATCATCTCCCCGTTCCGAATCCCGAAGGAGTGGACGCTGATCGGGAGTCTTGATCCTGGGTATTCAAGCTACTGTTCCTTTGGTCTGAATGCGATGGACTTCAAGGGCAAGGTCTATCGGATCTTGACCTACTACGAAAAGATGCGGAACCCAGAGGCGAACGCCATCGGGATTTTGAATACGATCAGAGCCTGTCCGTGGACTCAAGGGCGGATGCCAGACCAGATTGCCTCAGGCAAGGATGCTTGGGCGCAGAAGGATCGGCTGGCGATCATCGAGCATACCGTGACTTTCGCTGATGTGTTTGAAAAGCACGGACTGATTCTTACTCCGGCGCACACTGACCGGAAGTCTGGCTGGTGGGCGTGGAAACAGCTTATGCCTCACAGGTATTTTGTTTTCAAGGGATCGAACAACCCGCTCATCAATGAGATGATCTCAGCGATAGCGGACGAAAAGGACTCAGAGGATATTCAGGGGAAGGGTAACGACCCAGAGGTGTACGATCACGCACTCGATGAGCAGCGGTATGGCATACTCGCTCTCGCTCCTCCAAAATTGTCTATCGACAAGGGAGACAGGGGCTGGGAAGAGAGAATGTTCTCACCGCTCGCTACACAAGAAGATTCGTCAGGCTGGCAGCCTGGTATGGGGTGAGGTTATAAATGGATGTAGTACAGCAAGTTTTGACTGCTTATCAAGTTATGAGAGATGGTTGGGCTGAGTATTTTGAGTCCGCCATTAAAAACTATGAGTACGTGATTGGAGAACAGATCTCTCCGGCTGTCAGTAAGCAGCTTCGTGATGAGCAGAGGCCGGAGTTGATCTTCAATATGACGCAGCCGAAGATCGTAACGCTCGCTGGTATCCTGGAGGCCAACAAGGTGTTCATGAGGGCCGTTCCAATCAACGAGGGTGACGAACAGAAGGCAGACCTGAGAACGATGCTCGTGTCTGACTGGGCAATGAAGAATTGCTCCGCCTACAAGGAGGTCATCCATGCGACGATTGATGCGGCCATCGCTGGGATTGGCTGGCTTAATAACTACTGGAGCACGCAGCGACATCCTGGTGGGATGTGGGTTACTGAAGCATTCGATCCATTCATGATTCGCTTCGATGTCGATGGCAAGAAGATGGATCAGACTGACTGGAAGTATCTTGGTGTGTCTGGGATGTTCGGGGCCGAGGAGATGATCGGTGTGTATCTCAATTCGCTCGCTGATGCGGACGTTGAAACGATGAAAGAGCGTGATGCCCTGCTCCAGCAGACACACCGCTCTGGCAGCAAGAAGCCGATGGGTTGGCTTGACAGGATCGTGCAAGGGTTCCGTGATGCCTACGGCGAGAAGGACGGAACGCAAAGATTCTCAAGCTCCTACGAGAATGGTCTCATGTCTCACTTCGCAAACAGTGCGACCGGAAGATATACCGTGATCGAGTTTCACGATAGAAGGACTGTCAATAAGAAGCAGTTTATTAATCTCAGAGAGGAAGATCCTTTCAAGAACGCACAGGATGTTCCTGAGCGTGGAGAGAAGGAGGAGACTCGTGACTATCACAACAGGCTGGTTGAAGAACTGAGAAATAAAAATCTGATGGATGGCCCCGTCCACAGGATCGAGGATGTGAGTCTTGATGAACTTTGGATCACGGCGGTCTGTCCGACACTCCTTCCTGAGAAGCCACTCTTTGAGGCTCCCTACGAAGTTCAGGGGAAAGGTTTTCAGCACAAGCCAGTGTTCTGCTATCCGTTCCATCCAGACATCACCAAGACTGCCTCGATTGTTGACATCCTGATTCACCCGCAGGATTCATACAACCAGAGGAGAATGACAGCCCTTGAGTGGCTGATGCAGTCGGTCAGTCCCGATGTTCATGCTCCAGAAAACTCAATCAACCCCCTACATCTCAATGACTGGAAGTCAAGAAAGCGCAAAAAGATCCTGTTCTACTCTCCTCGTGGTGGACTGAAGCCGGAATCCCAGCAGCCATCTCCGCAGTCGTTCGAGGCTATCAGGACTATGCAGGAAGAGGACAAGGAATTGATGGAGTCTCTAACGCTCATTACTCCAAATCTTCTTGGTCTCTCAGAGAACTCTGGGGAGTCTGGGGTTTTGTTCGCTCAGAGGGTTCAGAGATCTATGCAGGCCCTCTCGTTTCTGTTTGGAAATATGACGCTCGCAATGAAGGGAACATTCAACTATTGTGACGCTTCGCTCCAGACGTTCATGACGTTGCCGAGAAAGATCCGACTACTCAACAAGGATAACCAACCAAACTGGCTGGCTCTCAACTGGCAGACCATTGATGGAGTTCAGAACGACATCACCCAGGGTGAGTTTGATTTTGAGGTTGACACATCCCAGCTTGGTGAGACATCCAAGCAGATCAAGTTCAGGGAGGCGATTGAGTTCGTGTCGTTGATTGCTCAGTACGTTCCAGAGGGAATTAAGTGGGACGAACTCTTTAAGCTCTGGGATTCGCCAGTGGCGGCCCCAATGGGTGAATACCTGAAACAGATCATGGCGGCGAAGCTCGGTATGGCTGTTGACCAGATGGAGGCGGCGAGGACGCAGCAGAGTCTTGATACCGCTCAGGCGGGAATTTCAACGACACAGGGAATGGCTGGGCTGGCTACGCAGCTGACACCAGGCTTGGCCTCACCGAGCGGTTCTCAGGCTGGGCCGAGTGCTGACGCAGCAGTCTTAGGATAAACAAACGGAGGAGTTATGCTTGCAAGCTTTGGTCTGACCCACATGATCGTCGGTGGGATCTTTGGATGGTGGTGCGTGCTGGGTGCAATCCTTCCAGACTTGATTGGTCTGGTCGGATGGTGGAATGTCTGGAGGCGAAAGGCTTCTTTGTGGTCGTGGTTCATCCAGATGCCGCCCTGGGCACAAATGACGTTCGGGTGGATGCACACACTGACGGTCGTTGGCGCACTCTTTGTGCTGGCGTTCGCCCTATCGTTCTTTATTTCTGTGGCGTGGCTTGTGATGATCGCCTTTGGAATGCTGACGCACAATGTACTCGATCTATTCTTTCACGAGGGGTCTCCAGCGAGATTGATTCATCCAAATCTTATCGGAGATTTTTTCGGAGTGGAGTGGTATCGCTTTCCACTATACTGGCCCGATCAACTGATCGTCGGAGTGGTGGTTGGGCTTCATTATTTTGCCGGACTCAATAACAGTATCCTGGAGATCCTATGATTGGAAAGTATTCATACCACTGTTCAAACTGTGGACATACCTTCATCTCTGACAGAAAAGATAAGGTGGAGCGGGAGCGTAACACGCACCGCCCCCGTGTGAAGGTTGACGGAATGTATGGTCGTGTTCGGGGGATATGTACCGGACTGGTTCGAAACAAAAAGACAGGCCACTGGATGCGTCAGTCGCTCGTCAATCTCACAGCAGCAAAGATTCTGAGTCTTGGCGAGATTCACAGAAGCTCGCTTGAGCCGAAGAGGAGATCAATCGTAACACCGTAAGGAGGCTTCAAATGCCAAAGTATAGTCCAGAAATTCTTACCAAGCTCGAACAGCTTCGAGGTTTGGTTGAGAGCATCCCAGAGGCGGCAACACTCTTGGATGAGGTCACGGGTCTTATCCAGCAAGAGGCTGATGAGACTGGGATGAGTACAAAGTTTCCAGATGAACTGACTGACGGACAGTTGGATCAGGCCATCGCAGGAAAGATTCCGACCCCAGAAGGAAGAAAGCTCTCTCCCGAAGAGTACATGGGTGCGTAGCATTACGAACAACCTGTGGTCTCAGTCTGGGAGATATTCCTCTCACGGAGAACTCTATCCAGACAGAGACATCTGGCTTCTTCCTGAAGAGAAGGTGATCCTCACCTGCACCCTGGAGATCTTTGACCAGGCCCGTGAGTTCTACGGTCGGTCCATCAAGATCAACTCTGGACGGAGATCTCAGAGGTATCAGGATCTCTTAACGAAAAAGGGATATCGAACAGCGAAGTACAGTCCGCACGTTCTTGGCGCAGCCCTTGATGTTGATGTGCCGGACGACATGACGGACGTAGATCTCGCAAAACTGTTTCGTGACTCCGCCGCCGCACTCGGCTATCGGGTTCCGAGGATTGGGTATCTTCAGTATCGCAACGATCAGGGATCAAGCTCGTTCGTTCATTTTGACTGTGCATGGAATCTTCCCTCGGAGACTCTATCGAAACTCCCACTCAACGTCATCACCGCATACACTATGGAGGGTCTTACATGGTAGCGATCATTCTTCTTGCCGTTGTTCTCGGTCTCGTCCCGATCTATTTCTGTAGTCCATTCAGGATCACAAAGATTAAATGGATGATCCAGAAGGGCCAGTGGACTATGGCGTTCCCTCTGGCGGTCGGATGGTTTGGGGATGGCGAGGACGAGCTTATCGTAATGCTCCTTATGATCGCAGTGACATTCCAGTCAACAAATAAAGGCCAAAAAAATATTTTACAAACCTCTTGACTTTTGACCACTTCGTACTTATCTTGATCCCAGACAATAACACTAATCAACGGAGGATCAAATGGACAACTACACAGCAACAATGATCTGCGAGGGAGTGATTGAGGCCGAGGATAACGATCAGGTTTTGGAGGCGTGGTGCTTCCTCGCCAACAACGGTCTCCTCTCCCAGCTTCAAGGTTTCTTCGGTCGTACCTTCCACTCCCTCGCCCAGCAGCAGGTGGTCTATCGTGCCGCCGATGGTGTGTGGGTTGTCAACCCCGATCTTACCTACGAGGTGGCCCTGTGAAACTCACCCCAGTTCGAGATGGTTGCGTGATGATCTCTACAGACAGAGGCCTTCCAGGTGCTACTGTCGGCTTTATCCGGGGAGGGCGGATGCATCTCGGCTCTCCCAAGAATCCAATCTCCATCCCAGTCCAGGCGAACCTGATTGGAACCCGCTACATTTACATGACCCCAGAGCGTGCCACCTGCCAGTGTCTCAGCTGCAAGATCTACAGAACACTACGGAGGATCTTCTAATGAACTCACAAATGATCGAGGTTGATTGCTTTTCTGACGAATCGAAGTACCGGACGCTCATTGTCGAATCCCCTGCCGACCTAAGAGCGTTGCCGATTATCGCCGCAGAGACAGCGAAGAATTTGCTGATCGGCCCCTTCAGGTTCCACTCCATCCGTCGATACAGGGCGGTCGGTTCCGAACAGTACACCACATGGGTGCGATGATGTCAAAGCCAAAAACCGTAGTGGTATGGGTGGGACGATACAGCGAAGATACCGTCCTATCTTTCCAGGATGGGCGACACAGACACTTGGGTGATTTCATTGTGAGGCCCGATGATGCAGACAGTGTGGCTGGGTTTCCATTCCCAGAGATGAAGTCTGGGCGAAATCGGTACGTGGTTCAGATACTTAGGGTCGGCGTTGACGAGAAGCTCCCATTGGATCTAAGCACTGTCTTTGAAAGGGCATGATGATGGCACTCAATACATACAGAGAATTACTCGATCACGATATGGCGAAGGCGGTGCATGGACTCCGCTCTCCGGTTGAGGTAATGGAGGATATTTTTGGGCGAGGTTTTACCCAGTGGAAGGTCGATGAGGCTGTTCGCAGCCGGACGGAGTTCTGCGAATGCTGTGGTTGTGCGAAGTGCCTCACTCCAACCGACCAGATTCTTGAGTATGGGTGCTCGTCGTTGTTTGACCGAGAGCCGGACGAGCTTTGGGATGCCGACCCCTACCGTCGCAGGGCAGCCTTTTATCAGGCGACGGATCTGGTGCGTGAAATAACATTTGAAGCCGGAAAGGAGATGCTCGTATGAGCGCAGAACGCACAGACCTGAATCAGTTGTCACGTTCTCTTGTTGATATTCCACAGGAAGTGATCGAGGGTGAGCTTGAGCGCAGGCAGACAGAAAGAATGTGGGGCCTGATAAAGCAGGCATGGCTCGATGGTTGGCACAAGGGTCATGCTCTGAACGATGAGAGGCTCGAAGATCTTCAGTCCACCCAGATAAACCAGTGGCTTGAGTTTCAAAACAAAATTCTTTCGGAGATGCAGTGAAATCACCCACTCAGCGGGAGGTACAGTGCGGAGAGTCAGAAAGGAAAGAGGAACGAAGTGGAATGACCGTCTCCCATAAACAATCCGAGCGACTGGCAGCCAAGCTCAGACGAGAGATGATAGACCCGCCAACGATTAGTGATGGGTTCGGTTCACAGTGGTCTATTGACTGCCCAATGTGTGGGCGCAGAAGTATGCAGATTGTCCGACCTGGGAGTGCGCAGTGCGAGCATTGCGGATAAGCCCGCTTCATCGAAGAAAAGGAGAAGGTGAGATGAGTGAGACATATCAACTGGGATGCAAGTGTGTGAACTGCTACCACATTTTCAAGCAGACAATTAAGAAGGGAGTTCGCGCCATTGATGATAGCGTTTGGTTACATCGCAGGGTGAGAGTGGACAATGAGAATGTTGAATGCCCAAAGTGTGGCTGTGATGAAGTTGTTAAGGTGGTTCCATGACCAATCATCCCCAAGAAAGGAAGGAAGCGATGAGCAATCCAAAATACGAAGCCATTGGTAGCCCAACGACCAAACTGATTGAGGAATGTTCTGAACTGATTCACATCCTCTGCAAAGCCGAAAGATTTGGGTGGGACAATTATCATCCTGACGACGAGACGCATACAACCAACCGCTTTCTTGTCCTGTCGGAGATTAAGGACGTGGAGAAGCGAATCAAGGAACTCAAGAAACAGATATTCTCAACCGAGGTGAAGCGATGAGCGAGAAAGAGACAATGGCTGAGAATGAATACAAGACAACAAAGGAAGAGTGCGAGGCCAACATAAGGGGCGTTTGCGAGGGTTGCGGTGGAAAGCTCACCCCGATTGAAACGGTGGACAATTCCGGTGCGCCTACTTTTTGGCAAGGGTGTGAACGCTGTTCATCGTTTCGGTCTGGCGTGGATGAAAAATACTTCAAGGTGGCGCGATATTTGGTTGAGGCAGGAGAGTTACTGCCCTATGGTCACATGTGCAGGAGAAAATACGAGGATAGTCCAGAGAGGCTCGCATACTACCTTGATACTCAAACGGCTGGATTGTCGCATACGATTTGGCGTATCGATCACCTGTTGTCTTCCTCCCTTTCCGCAGCGCAAGCTGAACTCGCCTCCCTCAAGGCAGGGGAGAGGGAGAAGTGGGAGGCGTTACGAAAACAGATGGCTCGAATAATTGTTGCTCATGGGACAAACGAATCGTACCGCTGCATGTACTGTGAGTACGATTTTCGTGATGGACACAAAGAGGGATGCATTGTGCCGACTGTCAAGCCATACACTGAATGGCCAGGAGACCCTCTCCCATGACCCCCACAGCAAAGGAACTGGTGAAGAAGATAAGAGAGTGTGCTGAGTTGATACATATTCTCTGCAAGGCCGAAATCTTTGGATGGGATAACTACCACCCCGACGACGAGACGCATACAACCAACCGCTTTCTTGTCCTGTCGGAGATTAAGGACGTGGAGAAGCGAATCAAGGAACTCAAGAAACAGATATTCTCAACCGAGGTGAAGCGATGAGAATCGACATCAACACAAATGGAAGAGTGAAGGACAAAGACATTCGGGCCATGTTTATCATCGGGTATGCTTTTACCATTATGTCTAAACGAATGCGGCTTGCGACCTTGCAGTTTTTCGCTGACCGATATGGGTACACGGTGGAGGTGAGGCCATGAGCGAGAAAGAGGAAGTGAGATCATATTCGGAAGTTGACATTCAGGCCGTGCGGGATGAGGTTTTCAGAGACATCCAAATGGACGAACACACAGAGGAAACTCTGACAGACGAGATGTTTGAGGCGATGTTCATCTGTAGAATACTTGACGCAAGAAAGGAACTCGCCTCCCTCCGCTCCGACCTTGAGGCGGCGCACAATACGGGACGGGAATTGGCCGGTGAACTCGCCTCCCTCAAGGCAGAGGTGGAGAGGGTGAAGGAAGAGAGGGATGGGATGAAACAAATGAATTTCACGACTGTAGAAAAAATAAGAGAATGGCAAAGGAAAACCCCATGACCCCAACAGCAAAGGAACTGGTGAAGAGAATTTACCCGAAGGCTGATTATAAAGAATGGAGGCATTGAAGTATGGAGCAATCGAAAGGTGAGGCAATGAGCGAGAAAGGACTACCCATTATCGTCGGCATGCACATCTGCCAGGATTGCGGAGGGCCAGTAGCAGCCGGTGGACCTTGTCAGAATAAGGATTGCCCACCAAGTCTTGACTATGCTGCAATCGTAAGGACGCTGTTAGCTGAGAACACCTCCCTCAAGGCAGAGGTGGAGAGACTAAAGGCCGAGAAGGAGCAAGGTCACGGTATTTGTGGTCGATGCCGGAGTGAAATTCTTGAACTGCGCTCCCATGTGTCAAAACTCATGTCAAGGCTCGCCGCACAAGAACAAGAACAGGTTTGGAAGCGGTTACACGATGTTTTGAAGGCAGAGTTGGAGAGGGCGAAGGAAAGATTGAATAGATGGGAGCGGAGAGATTTCAGGGTTGTGCGAGTGTGTGACCAAGCGAACACATTTATCAACATGCTGTATGCCCGCATGCCTGCCGATGAGCAGAAAGAAGATGGCGTTGGTATTCCATACGAAGCCATCACAACGGAACTGGTGAGGCTCCGAGGAATATCTGGAACAGCCTGACAGGAAGCGCCCATGACCCCCACAGCAAAGGAACTGGTGAAGAAGATAAGGCAGGGGGCTGAGTGTGTGCGGGTTGGTGCGCCAAAGAGTCCGGATGTTTTCATAATCCAAGACCAACAAAGCAGATTCATTGGCACGGTGAGAGCAACGCCGGAACATGCTTGGCTGCGTGCATTGGAGATGTTGCCCGCAGAGGAAGTGGTACGGGCGAGGTGGCCGGAGGCAGAACAGGACACGGACGGATTTATTCGAGGAATACCGCACCAATGTTATTCGTGGCAATCAGCCCGCGACCGTATCATCCACGAACTCAAAGCAGGAGAGAAGGAAGGAAAGGATGAATAATGAAGCCAAAAAGAAGAAAGTCAAGGTCGAAATCGAATGTGACTGCGGGTGTCAGTCCATTGTTGTTCATGAACTCGACTGGGGCGGCAGGAAAGATTTTTCAATTTGCTTTTACGTATGCGCCTTCTATTCCGGTCAAAGCGTTATCCGCATCCTCAAAGAGAGGATCAAAATGGCGTGGCTCGCACTCAGAAAAGGGAACTACGTCCACAACGAAATCATCACGAACAAGGAAGCATTGACCCGACTTCGTGATGGGCTAAATGAAATCCTAAACTGCGAGGTGGAGAGAAATGACTGAACTGGAGAGGGAAAAGGCTCAATTCAAAGACCAGCATGTCTGCGTTTGTGGGCATAGGGACTATCGACATAGGGCTGTTGGCTATGGTGGTGGGAGTTGCGACCTGTGCCATTGCAAGAAATTTCAAGGCGAAACTACCCTGCCCCCCATCCTCAAAGAACTGAAAGGAGAGAAATGAAACGACTATTTGACAATCTGATAATGTGGTTGACGTTTCATCTGTGGGAACATCACCCTGAATGGTGGGGAGACAGACCATGCGCGTGCAAGGAATGCTGCTCATACGCCGACTGGGAGGAAAACACATGAAGCGTCCAGAAGGATTTCCGTTGTGGCTGTGGAGAGCTAACTGGACTATCTGGTGGCTCGTCATTGTTGGTGTCGCTTACGCAACCGTTCAACTTTTGAAAGGGTAATGACAATGGATAAATCTCAGAAGTGCTGTCTCATCGAGAATGGGGTCAACCAATGGACAAGTCGAATGCACGCAGTGGAACATATTCTCTGTCCTAAACTGAAAGGCCAGCCATGACCACGAAGGTACGGACAGTGGATGAAACAGCGGAGGAAATAATCATTGAAGCGCACAAACAGATCGGTAGCCGCTCTTTGGATGTTGTGAAGATGGTAAAACTTCATGATGCCATCGTGGAACTACTCACCACCGACAGAGAGGCCATCCTGAAGGCTGCGATCCCCACCGACGCAGAGATTGAGGAGGCTGTGAATATCATTGGCAAGCGAAGTACCGCCCCAGACAAGGACATGCCGGAATGGATGAAGACCGACATCAGAAACGGCATACGGTATATGTGCGATAGACTGAAAGGAATGGTATGAAAACACGGTTCAGGTACGTTACAATTCGGCAGGTGAACGGTGAAGTGTTTGAACAGCATCCAGTCTATCGGGTGTTCAACAACAAGAGCAAGGGGCAGCTCGCAATCCTGTCTTGGTACAAGCCGTGGAAAACCTACGTGTTCAGTTCGCACGAAAGTTGCGTGTTCAACCTCTCATGTCTGAATGATGTGATTAACTACATGAAGAAAATGAGCCGACCGTGAAAATGAAAAACCACCCACTTGCTGGACAGCTTGAGACAATAACGATGATGGAGTTACGTTTGCGAATTGGAGAAGTGATATTGCAGGTGAAAATGGGAAAGACTTTCATCCTCACGCATCAAGGGAAGCGGGTTGCCGTCGTCCAGCCGTTGCCAGCAGACCTTGTGACCATAATTAACTCAGACGGCACACTTGATTATGAAATCGCAGGATCGTTTTTCAATCCACAAAAGAAAGAATCCCCATGACCCTGCTAATGCTTTTCCTCCTCCTCCCCGTGACTCAGACAAAGGGGGAGAGGGGACTATTCAACAAGCACACACTCATAAAGGAGGTAAATCGTTATGCCAAGAGGATTTCCAGACATCGAATCGGGGAGCAGACTTTCCAAGAAGCTCCAGGCCTACGCTCCAACTTTCGTAGTGGCCCTTCAAGGGCTGCGTGAGAATGGACGGGTGACTCCAGAAACTCCAATTATGGGGAAGGATATTTTGAAGAAGAGGTGGAAGGGGCCACTGAAGAGAACCAGCCAGGTTAGGGCGGTAGTAAATCACTGCTGTCGCAACGGAATCCCCATTGCCTCTGTTCGGGGTGGCTATTTCTTTGCTCTCAGCAAGGGAGAAATCCAGCCTACCCTCGACCATCTCCTTGATCGAGAAAATTCGATCAGGGCGCACCGTGAGGGTCTTGAGGGAGCGGTGAAGTAGGGCTGGGGTATTGACTCTGCATCGGTAAAGTAGTACATTGGGGTTGTGCCGAGGTGATACACTGAGGGTTGATTGATTCAAGAGTAGGGACGGAACGTAGAGATGGAAACTTGAACGGTCGGCCCTCGTTTTGTGACCACATATCTCTTATTTGTAACTTTTTGAAAAAGGAAGCAGAATGACATTCGATCCATCAAAGGTAACACCAGAGCAGGTTCCTTCACTGACTGACGAGCAGTTGAATCAGTATCAGGTACACCTTGAGAGTGTTGCGTCTGCGGACGCTGGTAGCGGGGCAGCGAAACCCGAAGTGCCTGTGAAGGTTGCGGGAGATGACGACGATGCTCCGTCGCTCGATGCGAATGGACAGCCGATCACCACAGACAAAATTGTTGTAACGGATGTTGAGACAAAGCCGGAGGGCAGCGATAAAGCCAACCCCTCTACGGGGGCCGAGTCCGATGCTGGCACTACCGACGAGCCAGTGAAATTCGCCGGAAAGTTCGAGACACCTGAAGATCTCATCAAGGGTGTTGAGAGCGAGATCAAGACGCTGGGGTTAGACCCAGAGTTGTTCAAAGCTCAGATTGATGCGGCCTCGGCTGCTGAAGATTATGGGCAGGTCGAGAATCTCTACAAGCGTCTGGGTGCAGAGGTCTCGAAGCGACAGGCGACTCAGGAGGTAGGGGATAAACCAAACCTCAATCTACCGGAGTCAGAAATTCGATCACGGGTGGCGGTATCAACCTACAGCGATGTCATGCAGTCCCAGGTGGTTGCAGACATGAGAAGGAATGGTATCGAGATCCCGAAGTCGAACGAGGAAATGGAGGTTCTGAGAAGGGATCAACCCTACTACGCTTTCAAGTTCGAGGCAGAGTACGAAGCACGCTACGCCAAGAATCTGAAGATCGTGGAGGACTTCCGCACCGCTTCAAAGGATGTTGTCGATCATAACACCTCCCTCAAGAGTGAGGGGCGCAAGGAGATCGAAACGCTTGCGAAGAAGTACGGTGTCACCCTCAAGGAAGAGGAACTCAATACAGTTATCGGAGAAGCTCTGAAAGATCAGGGCGTGTACGAGAGCCGTGCCGGAGTTTCCTTCTTGAAGAAGGGTGCAATCCTGAATCACTTTGTTCGGACGAAGCTCGTTGAGGGCGGTATGCTGGACAAGGTAGTGATGGAAGCTCGGACAAAGGGTAGGGCAGAGGCCGCAACCATGCGCCCGAAGCCACACCAAACCATATCGAGGAGTAAGATCCCCGCCACTGGTTCTGCCAAGCAGCCTGTTACTGTTGACCTCAACGATCCAAAGGCCGTTGAGAATCTCTCGGATGAGCAACTGGATAGGATCTACAACAAGAAGTCCTAACCTTCGGGTTTCGACTCAACTTGTTTCGCAATAAGACTCACCCCTAAATTTCGGGGGATGTTATGGCACAGACAATCTTTTCTCTTACGGGTCGTCTGAATCCCAACCTTCTCTCTGAGCGGATGTTTCGCCAGCAGTGGAAGAAGAACATCTTCGGTATGTTTGTGGCCCCCAACTTTATCAAAGCAAGTCGTGAAACCTCGGATACGGTTCTTCCTGGGCCTGAAGCGGATGCTGGTGCAAAGTTGACTGGCTCGCCTATCGAAGTGTTCAAAGAGTTCATCAAGCGTGGTAAGACCAACCTGGACATTCCTGTCCGGCTGCGTCTGACAGGCCGTGCAACTCTGGGAGACAAGGCACTCGAAGGAACTGAGGAGGCCGCACGGATCACATTCCGCACGGTCAGAATCAACCTTACACGCAAAGCTTATTCCAATCCGAGCCTGATGTCGGCTCAGATCGCTGCCCCGTACTTGGGCAACCTCATGGAAGAGGCGAACGAGTACATCACGGACTGGTGGAACGACTACCATCCTGGGAACTTCATCCACGCAATGTTGAATGGAGTCAGCTTCGACCTTCTCGCTCCCACTCTCTTGGGTGGTCGGGCGGTAGCAAGGGTATCACACCCGAACTTCTACACAGCAGGGGCCGGACAGGTCGCCTACTCAGGTGGAAGGCCAGGGACTGCCGGATATGAAGATCTGGTTCAGGAAGCCATTGATGGTCTCACCAATGTCGCTGGGGATTATTTCTCCGCAGACATGGTGAACTCACTGGTTCTGGCAGCCAACCGTCACAAGGTCAAACCGATCATGATGAAGGCTGGTTTCCGCAGGTTCCTCATCTTCATCTCGGATGCACAATGGGCGCAACTTCAGAAGGATTCCGATTTCCTGGAGTTCTATCGTGGGTTGCCGAATGAACTGGACGATCACCCGCTCGCTACTGGCGCACGGGCCGATCTGTTCGGTGCTCTGATCTATGTCGATCAGAATATGTGGGGTGCTCGCACGGCCACCAATCCTGTCGGTGCTTCTGCTCCGGCTGCGAACGTGGTTGAGTATGGCCCTGCTCCGAGCGCAGCCCAGCGTTCAGCAGGCTACACTGTTGCAAACTGGATCGAAGATCGTGACACCTCAGACCGCAAGTGCGGATTCCTTATCGGTGAGGGTGCTCTCAGCGTCGGTGTTGGTATTCCGGTGGCTGGTGGTGTCCGAGGCCGTTCGATGATGTTCGTCGAGGAGTCTGCTGACTATGGTGCAGTGTCAGGTATCGGAGTTCAGACAGTTCAGTCGGTGGTTCGGGCTGACATTTTCGATCACGATGGGGTTGTTACTGGCCTGTCGGCGGGAGACTTCTACGAGAATACATCTTCGTTGGTGTTTGCCACCTACAGTCCTGACAGCCTCAGTTTCTAAGGGGAGGTCATCATGGGTGGATTTCTGACTTCCGTCAAGGATTCAAACACGCTGGTTGCTCTGTACAGCTATCCGACGAATGCTTTCGTCAGCAAGCTGTTGTGCGAACAGGGTGAGATTCATCAAATCTGGGGCACGGACGCAAGTCCCGTGGCGAACTACGCCAATGCACCCAACGGATCGTTCTACACTCCACAGGTTACATCGGTTGGGGTTGGGCGAACGTGGGTGAAGTCTGGTACGTTCGGCACATCGGACGGTACGTGGTCTCCTGGTGGTGCTGGGTCGAAGCAGTACGTTGGTAAGGGCACACAGTCCTCAACCGATGCTCCTGTGCTCACTACGGCACTCGTCAATCAGTTGGGTGGAACAATCACTCCTGCAAGGACTTCGATTGGTCTCTACACCTTCACGCTGACGGGAGCTTTCACAGCAGCAAAGACGTTCGCAAGAATGTCTTGCGGTGCGGCTGCGGTTGCGAATATGAGGGTGTGTAACCCTGTCTATACATCGGCAGACGTTATCACATTCCATATCGCTGACCTTCAGGCGACACCTGCGGTCGCTGATTCGGGCAACTTCGATCTCCTCATTGATGTGTTCTACTAACATCTGATGAATTGAAAATCATGGGGGTGGGGTTTCGATCTCACCCCCATTTATTTTTGAAGGGGTAACGAAATGATGGTCGAGTTCTACTTTGGTGTGCTGGCCTGTGTGGTTGTGGTGGTATTGCTTTCTGCGGTAGCAGTGTGTATATTTCACCTGTTCGACAGGCTAAAGGGATGGATTGATTCAATGGTTGGGATGTCACGATAGGAAATACCATGAAGAAACCTTTGTACACATTCGAGATTTTCGCTTCGGGCGCATCGCACTACTGGAGAATCAGACACCGAAACGGTGAAATTCTTTGTGTGAGTGAGGCTTACACCACTCAGCGTAAGTGTAGGCGGACACCGACGAACATCATCAAGGCAATTGAGGCTACATCGGGCAAGCAGTCAAAGAATTGGACTGTTGAGACAGTTTAGCGGCGGGGTGGAGCAGATGGTAGCTCGCCTGACTCATAATCAGGAGGTCGGGGGTTCGAGTCCTTCTCCCGCTACAAGAGTCACACAAACCAAAAGGAGTTGTCATGGTAACGCTTCTCGTAGTCATTGCGGTTCTGTTCCTGCTGGGGTTCTGGTTTTGTCCGAACTACCTGAGAGATGATGTCGATGGTGAAGAGATTGCCGAGGACGTTTCAACAAAGGTGGCCGACTAATGCCAAACTACGTAGAGAGCATTCAGGTGGTTTAAGGATTTTCACTAAATGGTGAAAGTTCAATATAAATGAAAATTCAATGTCTGTGAACATCAAGGAGAAGTGAACAATGTCATTCAAGTCAGGGAACGAAACGGGCCGCACACTCTTCCTCAAAGTAAGAGAGTCGGCAATCAATTCGGGGAAGGCTACGCTACCATTTCAACTGGGGCGGTACACGCTCAACCCTGGGTGTGAGATTCCAGAGATACGGGCGAAAGGGTATCTGGCAAACTACCCGCAGATCCTTGAGGTCACGGACAAGCTCGAATGGAATGGGCCGTGCGAGGTCATCCCTGTGTATGAGAAGCAGCCAGCGCAGGATGGTGTCAGGTATATCGCAGTGCAGACTGACAAACTCTCGATCAAACGCAGAGAGCTTGCAGAGCTTGAGGCCGAGGAGCTTCGCAGGCAGTCGGACAGTGAAGTGGAGAAGCTGGGTGAGGGTCGCTCCGGTGGGGACGATGAGTCCGATCCGGCAGTCACCGCACACATTGATGCAGCCGTGAGTGGTACTGGCGGTATGCGAACACAGAAAGGTCGGGGCAAGCGGGGTTCCGCTCAAGCTCAGGTCGATTCTGGTCACGTAATGGGTTAAGAGGGGGTCGCAATGTCAAAGGTATTCACTGGAGTTCGCACACCACAGCCGCCGATGGCCTCTACGGGCCTTGCCTGTGCAACAGTCTCTGGCAGTAACGTAGTCACTTCGGCAGCCGCCTTTGGGTCTGTTGTCGCTGGGCAGCCAGTGAAAGGAACCGGAGTCAGAAATGGCTCTGTCGTTGGCGTTGTCAATTCCACATCCTCAATCACGCTGGTTGATAGTGTGACTGGAGCAGCGATGCCCTGCACGGCAACGGGATCACCAACCCTTGCGTTCGGGTACGGAACTCCTGCCGCTTACTCTGCTGGCGATGTTGTAGGGTTTCAATTTCCGATCCTCACCCCTGCGGGGGCGGACGGTGTGTACGATGGTGGAAAGAAGATCATCTTCATCCAGGGAATCTCAGAGACAGCGATCTCGTACGCAATGACGCTCTGGATCTTCAGAGATCAGAACTTCACGGAGGCGGCAGACAATGCAGCCTTTGCTCCGACAGCGGAAGATCTCAGAACGAGACTTCTGTGTGTCGTACCGCTCGTGAACACCACAGCGTTCGTTGCACTGCTCACGCACGGAGCGGGAAACCCAGCAGTCCTTACTCTGGTCAATCCACCCAGGATTCCACTCGATCAGGGTGCAAACTTTGGTCTATTGGTCGCTCAGGCAGCCTTCACGCCTGCGGCGGTCGATGACTTTTCTCTCAAGCTTCATTTCGAGGAGAACTCTTAAATGCCACAAATATTCCCTGGTATCTACGGCCCTGGTTCCGCCAGCATTGGTGGGCGAGGGGGAGATTTTTTGATTGTGAACTCACTGGAGGACTCTGGCCCTGGGACACTGCGTGAAGCTCTTGAGGTTGCGACGGGCCCTCGCACTGTTCTCTTTGCGGTCTCAGGCTACATCGAACTGGAGGACTGGATCTCGATTGAAGATCCGTTTGTCTCAGTCCTGGGTGCGACAGGCCCGTGGCCTGGTATCTGCTTCAAGGACTACGGGATCAGGGTCAGAACGCACGATGTGTTCTTGCAGCACCTTCGTGGTCGCACTGGTGACAAGGTTGCATTCTATCGGTACGACACCGTTGCAACCAATGGCAGTCCGATCCTCACCTCGAACAGTGCGAACCTCTTCAGGCAGAACCTTGTTGGGAAACCGATCAAGGATGAGAACGAGCCTGGGGTTGTTCCAGACAATGTGATTGTTGGTGGTGTGTTTGACGCAGACCATCTTATCATGGTAAGCTCGATCACGGGCCAGCCAGTTAATGCAACGGGAACTCTGGGCGCGCCGAGATACTTCGGTGAGGGAGAGTACGGTACATCGAACGGCCCAGCAGGAAGCTCGGACTGTATCGAGATCATCGCCAACGAGCGGGATGTGTACAATGTTGTGGTTGACAGGTGCTCATTCTCGTGGGCGACGGACGAAGTGTTCTCGATCTACGCTCCAGACACAGACTTCCGAACGTACAACATCATTGTCTCGAACTGCAACATCTCTGAGGCCCTGACGTTGGGACATTCAAACCCAGCAGGCCACAGTGGTGATGGAATCTTGATTGGATCAACGAGCGGAACAAGCCAGCTCGACATTCTTTTCATCAACAATCTGTTCGCACAGAACAATGCGAGAAACCCAACATCGCAGGCTGGCAGACTCCATATTGTCAACAACCTGATATACAACTGGGGCGGTAAGCTGATCCTGCTTCGCTATGAGGATGGGCCAGATCCAGTCGGCACGAACATCGTTGGAAATATATTCCAGGCTGGGCCGAGCACGCTCATCAATCCAAACAGGCAGATCGTTGAGATCGACGGGCCTGGTGGGGATGCGAGCGGATGGCCTCCTGGAAGTTACGTTCACTATGGTGGAAATGCCGAGCTTCGGATTGATGGCACAGCACTCTTGGGTGGTGACTTCGGAATGCGTCTGGCTGACAACGACTATCCGTCCGCCAGTTCTCCACAGGACTTCCCGTCCGATGTGACAGTGAAACCCACTCAGGGACTTGAGGCTTATATCTTGAGGCACTGCGGTGCAAGGGCTGGAGAGCGTGATGCAGTTGATGCGAGAATTGTTTCTCAGACCACCGCAAGGCTTGATCCAAGAGATGCTGTTGGGGGTAATGCCTACGTGGACTACCCCGATCAGGTCGGCGGCTATCCAGTCCTTGTTGAGAGGGAGCAGATGCCGTTCATTCCTTCAAGGCCGTGGGATGCGGGGATCGGTGGATATACTCGGTTCGAGAATCACTACCACAGACTCCATAAGAGGGTCGCAGGAGAAGGAATCTCCACACAGTCGTAATCGAGGGGTGCTCCAGTGGCTCGCGTTTCAAATCTCGTCAATCTTGTCCGTGATAATCTGAACCTCCTCCATGTTGGTGACGACATGAAGGAGGACTCAGTTATCTTTCATCTTGAACTGTGTCAGGCTGAGATCGCTCAGCGTGGCGTAGTCCTTCAGGGTGATGCGGTCGTCAGCACTGTCGCCGACACTGCCAAGTACGATCTTGAGGTTGACATCTTCCGACTGGTCGAGGTGATTGAACCTACCGACTGGCGTTACGATGTCGGACTCATTACAAACATCAAGCAGTGGAAGAGGGTTCTCCGTGATACCTCACTCACCACGGGGGCCATTCAGCCACTCTACGCATTCCTCTGGGACAACCAGGTTCGGTTTCATCCGGCCCCAACATCCATTGTCACTGTCGAGTTCCTAACATCAAGACTTCCGAGCCTTGAGTTGATCGTTGCCAATCCAGTGGCTGGCATATCGACAGTGAATCCTGAGATCCCTCGAAGCTACGACACCGCTCTCTACTACGGAACGATGGGCCGCATTCTCGCTTCGATTCCTTACGATAAGAACAAGCACAGTATTGGTGACTTCAAGCAACTCTTTGAGGATGAACTGGCGAGCATCATGCAGACAGAACTGAAGAGACAGCTTATTGAGCCGGACATCATTGATTCCTCTGAAGAGAGGCTGGGCTTCTAATGGCAACCCTGAGATTCAATAATATTCTGATCGAGGCTGCACGCAGACTGGGTGAGACTCGCACGGATGCTACGAGCGGCGGCGATTCAGGAAAGACCTACACTTCTGCGATCCTTTCAAAGTATGCGAACGATGCAGTTCGTGATCTCCTGCGTGAGTCACTGGTTAGTACGGGTGATGTCAGATTTATGCAGACCTTCCCTGAGTATGTGAAGAGGATGGGGAACACGGTGCTCTCATCGAACACGTTCCAGAAACCGTCCGACTGCTGGTTCATGTACGATCTGTTCGATGTCACGAACACGAACACGCTCCATAGGAAGTCGAAGGACTTTGAGAGAATGAGGCAGGGAGATCTCCCGCTCGTTTCCGGTGGATCTTTCTATGAGCTTGGAACGACGGTCATCACAGCGGGGACTGGTGCTTCGATTGTTGTGAACGGTCACTATATCATGAAGCATACTGATATTGTACCGGACAACACTCCGGCCACCCCTGGCGGGGGAAAGCGAGACCAGACGGGCTTCTCTGGGTGGACTGCTGCAACAAAAACCCTTGTCACTGGTGCAGTCCCGCTCCCAGCAGGCTTTGTTACGGGCGACATCGGTAAGGCCCTCCTCTTCTGGAATAGCGTATCGGGGAGTGTGTATGACGGGATCATTGCAACAGTCCCAGCGAACAATACGGTGACCTTGACCGGATGGAACCTACCGACCGCTGACTCTGCCGCAGAGATCAATAGAGTATTCATGCCGGAGTCACAGCTTGCCTCCGGTGATCTCCTTCTCACTCAGAACTGGGACACACTCATCATTGATGCGATGGTGAAGAAGGCCCTTGCTGATGCAACAGCCACACTCGATATTGGATAAGCCATGCTGAACTATAAAACCTACAAACAGTTGGATCAACAGTGCCTCGACCTCTCTGGTGTGAGTGATAGCCAGATCAACCTCGGTGTCAGGCAGATGATTATCAATGATCGGGTGTTCCGTCTGTACTCGATCCTGCACGCTCACGATGATCCGTGGTACGACAGGATCACAACACTGACTGTTGCCACAGACCTCCAGCATGAGTATTGGAACTCGAATGGCGTGCCTGGGATAATTCCCATTGACGGGATTATTGCCGCAGCCAATACAATCAAACGAAGTACGGGTGCGTTCGTTGCAGGGCAGATCATCTTTGTCCAGTACACGAACTTCAATGCACTCTTTCTCTCGAACTCAGACTGGTTTGTTGCACGCATTACCACTGGTGGTGCGATGGCAACCTATCAACTGTTGGACGGGACAGACCTTGATACGAACGTAGATCTGGCGGCAGGGGTTATCATCCTGAACAAGATGAGTGCGAACGCTGTGGACATCTCAACTCTCTATATCAAGAGGATCATTGGGATCTTTGACGATCAGGGCGGTGGTTCTGGAAACGACAGAGAGTTCTACGAGATCGCCGATCCGATCAACTTCGACAAGTCGCACAGGAACAGCTTTTGGAATGGTGTGGTTGCATGGAACTTCTACCGTGGTGATTCGATCCGCTTCAGGGTTGGAGCGAACGCCGACCCGATGGGTGTTGTACAGATGCACTACAAGGGAAAGCCTGGGGTGTACACAGACGCAGGCGAGAACAACACGATTGACATTCCACCGGAAGAGAACCAGACGCTCCTCGATGAGTGCGTGTACGGCTATCTTCAGCAGGGAAAGATGGAGGGAACTATCGCAACACTCCTCCAGGAAAGGCACGATGCTTTCGAGAAACGATATTCCGCTTCTCAGATGGAGACAGCGAAAGCGATAGAGAGAAAAGGCGGTCGTGGATGAACACCGCAAAAATAACAAAGTTTGGTGGGCTGCTTACAGGAAGTAACAACCCGCCATTCAATACCGCTCGCTCTATCCTCAACATGGGCCTTCATCGTGAGCTTCAGGCTGCACAGTTGACGGCAGGCTACGCCGTTCACGAAGTCTCAGCAGTCCCAGCCGCTCGGCACAAAGTCTCCTCTCTCGTTTGGGGTAGGCCACACCAGTTCTATGTTCCAAACTTCGGCGGAAGGAATGTCACTCTCCAGGCTGCGACCTACCGAAAGCTCGATTACGTTGACGGGGATTCGTTCGTTGATAGGTGGGGGATCTTTGCGAAGCCACACTTCCAGAATATCATCGCTGACTTCAGGAGTTCGACGTTCGAGGCGGCTGGTGCTGGGGCCTCGACTCAAGGGTGGACATCGGCAGGTAATCATTCGTTCACTGGTAGCACGACAGACTTTCGTAGTGGCGCAGCCTCGCTCCGTGTGACCGCTACTGGGGCCGGAGATGGGACAGCGAACTACATCACTCTCGCCGGAACCACTCCCACAATCGGACAGCACTACCGTATCGTCCTGTACGTTAGAAGGGATGGAGTGCTCAATGGTCAAATCCTGAATGTTTCCTTCGGTGGAAAGACCTACACTACAGCCCTCGATATGGTCGGCACTCCTGGTGCGGACACGGGTCTCTCTCCGCCCTTTCAGTTTGATGTGATTGCAACAACGACCGATCCGATCAGGATCTGGTTCTCGGCGGACAGTTACAATACAATCTTCTTTGTTGATGATGTCTCGATTGAATCCTGGCAGGACACATGGAGAGAACTGACGGAGATGTACATTCTTAGTGCTATCGCTGTCACGACCGACGAGATTCAGATCGCTCAGGGTGGAGGCGGGGATGACGACATTATGGCCGTTGACACAGGCCAAGATATTTTTAATACAATGTACTTGAAAGGGTTCGCAGTCATTCCATCCCTGGATGCGAACTATGCGAACGGTTACGGTCAGATGGTCTCTGGTGTGAGAAGGAATGGAAGTGATCTATTTCTGATTTCATCCGGTGGAGACTGGCAAGGAATCACGGCAGGGGATAAGATATTCGTCATGAGGAATCTCGTCACTCGTGAACTGACGGACACAACCCCAGCAGTCCTTCCAACAACCCCAACGAGTATCTACTTTGATGGAGTTCGTGGTGAGGTTAGAGTAACGTCAGGGAATGGGGAGTCAGACTTCGCTCTGGCTATTGGATTTACTGACAAAAAGTGGAGATGGGCGTTTGCTACAGCGAGCAATGAACAGCCGAAGGTACTGAGCCTCACTACGGGCCTTTATTGTGAGGCTGCCACTCTCCAGCAGTACGAGAGGACGGTCTATTTCGAGGACTTCGGTGCTGCTGGCTCTGCGTTCGAGGCTGGAGACGGTCTCCCAGAGGGCGAGTGGGAGATGGGTGTGTCTATCGTTACCGATGATGGGCAAGAGAGTCAACTTATGCAGAACACTACCGACAACTTCCCAGCGACGAACACCGCAGGCCAACAGATCAAATACTCACTCCACATCAACTACGGGGCACTCCCGAAACGAGCACAGCTTATCAGGGTGTACGCTCGTAAGGATGGACTGGAGTGGTTGTGGGTCGAGGACATCTCTCTGTGGGTTGGGGCTGGAACGAGTATCGAGCAGTTCGACATTCAACTCCCTTCAGATCCGTACCATGCGGTCGATACAAACCTCTGGATCAAGACCGTCGAGTACAAGATTGGCGGTGAAAAGTGGAGGAATGCAATCGACTCCTACCTCTCGCTCACGGGCCACCAGCATGATGCACACCTCGACATTGTTTATTCGAGGGCAGCAACGGTCGGGAACACTCGGTTCATCGTTGCTTCCCGCAGACCCAATATGTCAGACCTGAATCTTCCGTGGGACTACAAACCAAACCTTCTGTACGAGTCAGCACAGCACGGGTTCGGTGTTCCACAGTACGACGCATATCCTGCCGATCTTCCGGTCGATGTGGAGTTCAATGATGGCGATATTGTAAGGGCCATCGCTCCGCTCGGTGATCGAATACTTGTTCTGAAGTCTCACGCTCTTGTGCTCCTCATTCCCGATGGGAATGGTGGATACAACAGGGACGTTCTCACGAGGCTCGTTGGGATTGCTGCTGCGGACTCGCTCGTTGTGTTCGATGACACTGCGTTCTGGGCTGACTACACTGGAATTTATTCCTACAGTCCGACCTCCGGTCTCAAGATGCTCTCCTTGAAGTTCATTGAAGAGTACAGGATTCTTTCTGCCACAGTGAAAGAGGCGGCGGTCGCAGCGATAGATCCCTTCTACCGGAGGATTCATTTCGCTGTCAACTCAAAAGAGTATGTGTACTCTCTTGACCTGGACGACTGGACGATAGACACTAAAACAGACCAGCCGACCATCATGGTTCAGGGTGTGCTGGATAAGTACCTGTTCCTTGATGCCGGAAGTTCTGAGATCTACAAAGCTTCCGATACGGCTCTCTTTAAGGGATTGGACTTTTTGTTCCACTGGGAGACAAACAAATTCACTCTCTCACAGGAGCACGACAATCCGATGCCGAACGCTCTGCGTGGAAACTACGATCTTCTTCCGAGGACGGTGTACATTGAAGCGACATCAACCGTCGCCCTCACGGTCGAGGTCTGGTTGAATGAGGATGTTGCCGCTTCGTTCACTGGCACTTATCCGGCTAATGCGAAGCGTTTCAAATTCAGGATGCCGCTCGGACTCAGGTGCAATGGAGTTCGTATCAAAATCTCAGGAACAACCTCCGGCACGAGCAACGTGGCTTTGAGAGAGATTGCTCTCGGATACCATATCGTTCCCTTGCATGGCGTGAAGGTGACAGAGTGAAGCAGCGACTCCAGTGCATAAGCAAGATCAAATTCACTGGCGATGCGAACAAGGATCTGCTGATCTTGAAGGATGCAGTGCAGAAAGAGTTTGATTATGTTGAGCGTGATGCTGTCGATATTGCTGAACTGAACACGAGGGAAAAGACCTACGTGCTGAAGGGTGAGCCGGAAAGACTGGTGAGGGTCGTGGCTACGGACGCAGAGCAGACCGACATTGCTACCTCGGCAGCAGAGACAGAGATTGTGGCCCTCGTCATCCCAAAGGGGATGCTTGGGGACGATGACTTCGCACGGATCACACTGATCGGTTCAATCATCAATAACATGGTTGGGGCCGGAACAGTCAGGGTTAGAATTTACTTGAACCGGAATGTCGTTTATGATAGCACGGCCACGGTTGCTGGTGCGGCAGGCACAGCGGACGTTGATAGATACCCGTTCTTTTCGTACATTATTCTGGCAGCAAAACAGGCCAGTAACTCTCAAATCCTGGGCGGGGTAATCCTTATTGGGGATGAGCCAGCAACATCGGGGTGGGGAGATCTCTCAACGGACGAGACAGCGGCAACGACTCCGATTGGGGGGCAGGGCAGTGAGGACTCAACGATGGATATTCTCTTGACAGCGAGTATCACACTCGGTACTTCTCATGCCGACCTTAGATTCAGAAAGACGTACGCGAGCTTAGAGGTGAGTCATGCCGGTTAATAAACCAGTGGGGAGTATTCAGGATTTTTTTGCAGGCGGTGGAGCGATGGATCTCAACCAAACCCGTGCTGGGTACGGTGCTCTCGGTAACTCGGCCTCCGGTCTCCAGTCTGCGTTCGCTGGGATCAACAACTCTGATGACGTTCGGTCGCGGTTTGGTATCCAGGATGTGTCGGCACAGTTCGATCCACTGAAGCAGGCTCTGGGTGCAGAAAAGAATAGATCCCTGGCAAGAACCTCGCAGCGTGCAGGGAATAGCGCAACAGCCGAGCGATCTCTCTTTGCTCCGGTCGAACAGCACTACGCCAATGCTTACAGTCAACTTCTCGGTCAGGAGGGCACTGCGAACGTCGAACAGTCGAACTTCATTGCCCAGCTTCTTCAGGGAGTGCTCGGTTCTCAGGATCAGTTCGCTTTCAATAAGATCGGTGCTCAGGGTGGTGCGCTCGCAGGACAGGCTGGCGCAATCCAGGGTGACATTGATAATCGTTTCCGACAGGATGAGGCCAACTGGCAGCACGATCAGGCTAAGGGTGGATTCCTTGATTTCCTGGGGGGTCTTGTTGGGCCTGCGCTGGGTATTGCTGGCGGACTCCTTTTCCCTCCGGCTGGTATCGCAATGGCTGCGGCTGGTGCTGCGGGTAGCGGGAGACCGTAATGGCGAAACTCAGCACACTCCTGAATCTCGGTCGTGGGGTTGGTCAAGGGATTGATGCAATCTCGATGATCCTCCAGAAGAAGCGTGACGAAGAAAAAAGGATGGCCGAGATAGCGCAACTCCGTTCTATGTTCAAGGATGATCCAAACATTAGCGGACTTCCTGATAGTGTTGATCCCTCACGGGCGTTCGAGTTCTTGTCGGGCAGACAGGATGCAAGGCAGCCGAGGACTGCACAGTTCTCCGTCCCTGGCACTGGAGATATTGGCACGGTTCAGACTGGTCAGTATGGGGAGATTCTTCCAGGCAGTCAGAACCTGAATGCTATTGATATGCCGGACACTGCACCGAAGGATGCGTTCGATGTTCTCTATCGTGGACGAAAGGCTGAGGGTAAGACTGACGCAGAGATCTGGCAAGAGTGGAGTGATTACGAACTGAAGAAGAAGGCAACCTCTTCGAGAAACGGCCCAACACAGTCCTCCATGATGGGTGTTGCGAATAAGATTAACTCACTCCATGCGAGGAATCTTCAGATTGGTCAGGAGATCATCCGCCTTCAGCTTTCTCAGGACAAGGGTGAGGCTTCCTATGAGTCGGGATTTTCAGGGACAAACAAAGAGACCTCCCGTCAAGGGACGAGGAGTCTTAAAGAGCAGAAGATGAAAGAGCTTGAGCAGAATCGTGCTCAGATCGCAGCACTCGAAACAATCCAGGCCACCTTTGGCGGGCAGCAACAGAACAGCAACTACACAATCATTGATGATGAACAATAAATGCCGATCTTCAAGGTTCGTGACAATCGTACTGGTGAGGTGTTCGAGGTTGATTCACTATCTCGACCTACTGACGAGGAGATTGAAAAACAGCGTGCGGCCCGTACACAGGCTTCTCCCCAAAATCCTCCAGAACAACAGCAGCCTTTCCGTCCGTTTGCCGGACTGAGTTTGGCTGGCCCCGCTACAGCCCACCCCGAAGGGGTTGATCCAAAACAAATTCTCTCTCAGGTAGCACAGCAGCCCAGAGCTTTCGTAGCTCCAGAGGTTACGGTCACTCCACCCCAGGGTGCTCCGGTCGGCGCAGGCATTTCGACCGAGCAGGGGATTAATATTCTCAAGGGGGCCACACAGCCAAGACAGCCGCTCGATCTTGCGCTGGAGGCAATCCATTCTGGACAGATGACCCCAAAGACCGATGCGAATGGACAGCCAGTTCTTTACGGCGGACAACCTCAGCCTGTTGGAATTTCTGGTGCTGGGTTCCGTGGTGCAGACCAGTCAAACTCAATCTGGGCTGGATTCCCGCAGGCAGTCCGTGGGTTCGTTCAGATCCCCGAAGAGATCAAGAGGGCGCAGGCAGAGCGTGGTGTCACGGGCCGTGACTATGTTTCTGCCCCGCTCGTTGCACTCAATCGAACAGCGCAGCTTCTTTTTGCAGGGGGGATGCTCACCCCAGCTGGACTTCCGTGGCTCGTTGGCCCTCCACTCATTGAGGGCCTTGATCCTGAGCTTGGAGAGCTTCTCCATAAAGGTATGGCCCCACTCCAGTCGTTCGTTGCGACCGGAGATGAGACCGTTGCCGAGCAGAATTTGATCGAGCTTGGTGATGCGGTAATAAATCTGGTTGCTCTCGTTGGATCTCACAAACTGAAGAACAAGATCTTCAGTGGCGATACGAAGGCTCGTCTGAACAATCGAGAGGTTGATGAGCTTCGGATGTTGATGAATAAATCCTGGGATGATGTACAAAAAACTCCTCTCGCTGAGAGGGTTGACTCTCCTGAGATTGCTGCGGCAGTCAAAGAGTCTATCGCCAGGTATAGAAAGCACGGCACACTCCAGCACCCAGACATTGAGGGTGGGCTTTCGATGTCACTGGGTATTCCATCCTTCGATCCTGCAAAGGTGAAGGATGTGGTTGACCCGATCATTGCAGCCTACAAGCCTCGACTTATCAATATGGTTCGGAGCGGGAAGATCTCTGCGAACGAATACTCACAAAGGATGCAGGAGTTCACGAGGAAGGCTGTCTCACGATTCCCAGGCTTCCTCGATATTCCTCCACAGAAACAGAAAGAGTTTCTTGATGCGATAGACAACTATCCTCAGAAGTTCGAGCCTGAGAAAAAGAGGATGACCCTCACTCACTATTCTCACCTCGATGACATCGGGAAGCTCGATCCGAAAAAGCAGGGGACTGGCAAGGTTGGAGAAGAGGGTAGTCGTCCAGACAGGATGCCTGCCACATTCTTTTTTACCGGAAAGGGTGATCGCTCAAAGTACAAAGAGCACAGGTTCGGCCCAAACACCTCAGCCCCGCACAAGTACGTGGTCGAGGGTGAGTTTGCAGTCCTTGATGCGGAATCTCCCCAGTACCGGAAGATGGTTGATGACATCTATAACGCTCAGAAGAAGAGGGGCGTTATCAATGGTGAGGCTGCCGACAAACTCCTTGAGAGACAGATCGTTAAGCTTGGCTATGATGGGATTGGAAGCAAGAGTGAGGGCGCACTCAAGATCTTCCGTCCACTCGATGTGAAGGTCGAGCACGGGAAGAGGGTGGCCGTTCGAGGAACACGCTTCACGGACTCTGGTGAGCGCACGACCGATGCAGTTCATCATGCGATGAATGACTTCATGGATAAGAATTACGGGCGACCCATTGGTAAGGACGCTCCCGTTGCGGACAAGGCTCAAAGGTTTGTGGATGTTCAGTACAACGATGTGATGCACGAACTGAGGAGTAACTATGAAAGCTCCCAGTTCTACAACACACAGTTCTCTGGGGCTGTTGAAAAACTTCTTCCGATCTATCCTGAGCTTCAGAATCCTGTAGCTCAAAAGCTCTTTGCTGCGATGGTCGCAGTCACGAGCAATGGGACTGGACTCTCTCAGAACCTGAAGTTTGCACTCGAAGCGTTCGAGTCGTTCGCACGCACAGGAAGGATTGATCTTGAAAGAATTAACGGGGAAGGCTGGAGCACAAGGGATGCGAACGTCCGGCTCTCACTCGAAAGAATTAACCGACTGATTGATAAGCATGGCCCTGAAGGAGCCGCCGAGTTCCTTACGGGGAGACATCCGTCCGAGATTCTCTCTGAGGTCTCTGGCACAACGAGGGGTGTTGCAGACGAGCTTGGCGCAGGCCAGCCCGTTCACGGCTCTTACATCTTTGGCCCGAAGATCGGTGCATTCATGGCGAACCTTCTGGGTGAGACTGAGCCTGTCACGCTCGATACCTGGGCGATCAAGAACTGGCAGAGATCAATGGGGCGGATCAGTGATAAGAGGTGGGATCTTACGCCAAAGGCACGACAGGAAGTGATCGAGGGTTACAGGAAACTTCAGGCCGAGATCAACAATCAGATCAACCCTCTGACGGGCGAGAAGTATAATCTCACTCTGCCGGAGGTTCAGGCTGCGCTCTGGGAGAACGAGCGACAGATCTACAAAGAACAGGGTGTCACACTCAAGGAGGAGACCTATGTTGAGACAGCAGAACGTATCGCAAGAGAATCAACCGAGTTCGGAGAACTGGAAGGACGAACTCAGTCAGCAGGCGGAAAAACTCCGCCAGGAGAACCGCCTTCCGTCGAACGAGGTGTTGAAGAGAACGCTGGCGAAGGTAAGAAAGAGCCAGTAGGTGGGCAGGCCGCAGCAGACAATTATGCGACCGATTCAAGGGTGCAGGCTGACCGTGCAAACAAGTACAGGGACACTGTTGCCAAGTATGCAGAGAAGGATTCTGACTACCTGGAGGAATTGAAGCTGGCCTCTGCAAAGGCGGACGCAGGCGAGTCTGTGGCTAAGGGCGCAGCCGAGCGAGCGGCCAGAATGAAAGAGGGGGAGGAAGGGAAGCCTGTTGGATCTCTCAGTGATGCCGAAACCCGTCAAAGGCTTGTGGATAAGTTCGGTGAGACCGAGAGTGTGAAGCGTGGCGGGGTTCTCCTGCCTGATGGGACGATGATCGACCTCGGAGAAAAGAAAAGGCCGGACTATGATATGAGGGTGTACGATCACGAGGATCTCGTTCTTGCTGGGGCGGGTGATGTTCGGTTTCTAATGGATCGTGGTGCTGTCCGATTGATTCCAGAAGGCCCTGGTTTCTCGGTTGGAAAACCACTGAGTGGCCAGCAGAAGAGGGTGCTGAAGAATTGGATCGAGGATCACATCATTGACCGAAATAATCCACACAAAGAGATTTCGGTCTCTATTAGTGCCCGCGGTATCAGTAAACACAAGTTTGCGGCGAGCGCAGAGGAAGCTTTCGCTTTTGTTGACGCAGTGTTCGCAGGCCAGGCGAAAGCAAAAGCTTACGATCCCGTTAGGCAGGCTGTCGAACACTCCGAACACAAGGGCAGCACTCGAAACTTGAATGGTGAAGCTCCCCCGCAAGATCGTGGTTTCGGTCTCTCGATCTATCCAGAGAGAGGAAAGATTATTGAGGGCGAGAAGATCACTGAGGCGCAGTTTAAGAAGTTTGCCTCCGAGAATGCAGACCTTCTCTCGAAACCGAACCATTATATTGGTACGTGGGTGAGCAACGGGATGTCCTACCTCGATGTGTCCGTTACAATGATGGATAGGGCGAAGGCTATCGAGGCTGCACGAGCGATGGATCAGATCGCAGTCTGGGATACTGCAAACAAGAAAGAGATCGGCGTTGGTGGTACTGGGGTAATCGGTGAGGTTGAGGGTGCTCCGGAGATTCAGGGAAGGTACGAGGCTCTCCAGAAAGCTCCGCCTCCAGGGAAAAAGCTTTTCAACCCGCCCAACCCAGAGACGAAAAAGATCTCTTCCTCCTATCGAAAGAAGGCAGGGATCAGAACGCCCGAAGGGAAACCAATCGAGACTCTTGACGTTGAGAGATCCAAAAAGATTGCCGATGCGTTCGATGAATTGAAGTCAGACCCGAAAGACCTTGAGACCAATCGGGCCTATCGTGCGATGGCCGACGAGACTCTCGATCAGTTTGATGAGATCCAGGGGGCTGGCTACAAGGTTGAGATCTTCACTGGTGAGGGTGAGCCGTACAAGAATAGTGCGGAGATGATTCAAGATCTTCAGCGGAACAAACACCTGTATATTTTCTCTACCGAGTCTGGGTTTGGAAAAGAGATCACGCAGGCGATGCGTGACGAGCATCCGCTCCTTGAGTTCTCTGGTGTGAATGATGTGAATGGGAAACCGCTCCTCGTTAATGATGTGTTCCGGTTTGTTCACGACTTCTTTGGTCACTCAGAGAGAGGTAATTCATTCGGGCCTTTGGGTGAAGAGAACGCATGGGATGTTCACGCACGAATGTTCTCACCCCTCGCTCGCAGGGCGATGACAACCGAGACCCGTGGGCAGAACAGTTGGGTGAACTTCGGGCCGCAGATGCGAAACCCGGACGGATCTTTCAAGCAGATCCCATTGAAGGATCGACCGTTTGCAGAGCAGAAGGTTGGTCTCTTGCCAGAAGAGTTCTCGAAGATTGAAGGTGAGAAGGCTCCGCCGACAGTGATGGAGTTGACTGCCGATCCAACCGTATTCTGGCATGGAACGGCGGGAGATCTTCGTGGCGGAAAAACTGGGCTTCATGTTGGAACCTATGAGGCTGCACGACAAGCTCTTGAAGCGAGGATTGGTGTTCCCGCCGTTGGTGAGTGGGATGGGACGAGAGTGTATGGAGAAACTCTTCTTGCCGGAAAGCGGACGTTGCAGAGGAAGGGTGAATACCTTGAGTCTGGGGCGAACGCTGGGGATATTCCTGAGCATGATTATTTGCCGATGGGTCGAGCATCCTTTAGTGACAACTCTCGTGTTCCTATGACTGCGAAGCCAGTCATTATGCCTGTTAGGGTGAAGGGTAAAATGACAAGAAAATCCTCGGCAGGAGATGATTACGCCAACAAGACAATGTTCAAAAGGTTGAAGGTTGGGAACAAGGAAAAGGGAATTTTCTATGAAAACATGGGAGAGGATGTGGGGTCCGTATCAGCCACCGTTCCTTCGGTCTCTCATCTTGAGATGGTTGATTACACTCCCCCTGTTCACGGGAGAAGGTATATGTGGAAGCGTGCACTGGATGAAACCCGTGGAAGGCTGATTGAGGGAACCAAAAAAATACAGGACATCACCAACATCCCCGGTGAGGTTGCCCACATCCTCGCTCCTCTTGCAGAGCAGGTGGGAAAAGATGTTGCTCTTCTCGTGAAGGATGGGACGGTCAAGGCTTCTGACTACGCAATGGAGGTCAACAAGAGAATCACTGAGGAGATGAAGAAACATCCTGAGCTTGTGGAGCTTCTGAAGAAGGTTCCTGATGCTGCGAAGTACGCAGTCAACATCAATCTCAATCGGCTCGATGTTCCGCCAGAGGCAAAGACTCAGGTGACTCAGGCGATGGATCAGTTGATGGCTGCTGGACTGAAGGACGAGCGAAAGCCGATCACCTTTGAAGAGATTACTGAGGCTGCCGAGACTGCCGACCCACTCTCGAAGGTCGTGAGTCGTGAGCAGGCAAAGAACTATCTTGCCTCGCTTTTGAGAAGCAGGAAGATTCTTTCCGATGCCTCCACTCGACCTGGTGTGAGTGCGGAGCTTATCAAAGAGGCCGAGCTTGTTTCAACGAACGTCAGGCTGATCGCACAACTCTTTTCATCCTTGAGGATTGGGGCAGGCCCAGACGGTCTCCTCCCGCACGAGGGAATCAAGGGACAGATCATTACTCGGTTGAGGGAGGCTGGAGTTTCTGCGGACGAACTGGCCCAGGCTGGGAAGGATCTTGACTGGACAAACCCGAAGGCTGTTGCCCAGTTCTACCGGAAATATGAGAAGCCGAAGTTCCTGGATGATCTGACGATCTTCAGGTACATCAACCTCTTGTCGTCGCCACTCACGCACATCGTGAATGCGACCTCGAACTTTGCTCAGGTGGCTGGGCTTTCTCCGGCCACAAGGTTGGCGTGGGGTGGGACTGACTGGTTCGCTCACAAACTTACAGGCAGAGAAAGAGAGAACTATTCTACGAGCGTTGGCCCATACTACAAGGGTGCGCTCAATGCTGTGCCTGCTGCACTGAATGACGCATGGGAAACTCTCCTCGGAAGAAGGTTTGTCGAGAGGCCGGACATTGGAATGCTCCCCCCTACAGGGAAAAGTTCCTCGCCGTTCGGCGTCCCGCTGGCGAAATTCAATCAAGCATTCCATCCAATCCTCCGTGCCCTGGAGGCTGGTGATGTTCTGTTTAGATCTATTGCAACGGGCGGGGAACTGGAAGCGATCTCTCACAATGCTCGAAGATCTGGAAAGGCTATCGCTCCCGATGTTGCGAAGGCTCAGGCTGAGGCACGGGCAAAATACTGGGTGTTCCGTAAGGCCCTCGATGCTGGGAACGAGACTGGCCAGGGTGCTGTACTGTCTGCGATGGATCAGATGACTCAGGGGATCTATGGGCTGAGAAAGGTTCCTGGTGTGTCGTGGTTCATTCCGTTCGTTCAGACCCCGATGAATATTCTGAAGCAGGGTGTTGAGTTCACACCAGGCATTGGACTAACGACTCTCTTTAAGTCAAAGCACAAGCCTGAACAGGTTGCAAAACAGATCGTTGGATCGACCGTGTTTCTCGGTGCGGCATGGGCTGTGTTCGAGGGTGACGCAACATGGAGTCTCCCGAAGGATGAGAAAGAGCGTCAGAAATGGTACGATCAGGGAAAGCAGCCGTTCTCGATTAAGATCAATGGACAGTGGGTGAGCTTTGAAAAGTTGGGGCCGATCTCGTTCCCGATTGCGATGGCGGCAGCACTGAAGCACTATACCGTCGAACAGGGCCGACAGCTTGACAAGGAGACGATTGATCTGCTCGGAGACACAATGCTCTCTTCGCTTGAGTTTTTCTCAAATCAATCGTACGTTAAGGGTGCTGCTGAGATGATGGATGCAGTCCGTGGGAATGAACGGGCGTTCAAGGGGATCGTAGAGTCTGCTCCATCACAACTCATTCCGCTCGTCTCTCTCCAGAGGTGGGTGTCTCGGATGATTGATCCCGTTTTCAGACAGACGAAGGGTGTTAAGGCTGGGATTCAGGCGGGGATTCCTGGTGCTTCACAATCACTCCTGCCGTACCGTGATGTGTTTGGTCAAGAGTCAAAGAGAGATTTCCCCCTGATGAACTCGTTCAATCCGTTCAGAGTCAAGAGCGATCAGACGGTGAACGATCCCATCAAGAAAGAACTGGCGATGCTGGACTATCAGCCATCCCAGATTGGCGACACCATCAATGGAGAGAAGATCAGCCCAGAGGATCACGAGAGGCTCAAGGTTATTTATGGGGGCCTACTCAAAGAAATCTTCTCTGAGATCATCAACGATCCATCGTGGAAACAAATGCCTGTCGATGAAAAAATGATTCTGCTCGACAGGACAGCAGACCAGCAGAAGCAGGCTGCGAGGGGGATGTTGCAGATTGAGGGGGTGCTCCAATGAATGTAACAAGGTCGTTCTCTTATCCAGTGATAAAGGCCCTTAACGGAACCTTTGAGGATGGGTTCCTGAAGGGGATGTGGGCACTCATGATTGCGTTCGCAGCCGAGGTTTTTGGGAGACCGGAGTCTTATCTGTGGTTGGTGGCTATTTGTCTTGCGGACACGGTGATCGGTCTCATAAAGATGTGGAAGCTGGGCGAGCAGTTTAGTATTGCCAAATTTCGGGGCGCACTCCTTAAACTTCTCTATTATACGGTAATCGTGGCTCTCTTCCATCGACTGAACGACATCTCTCCGGTGCTGGCAACGATCAGCCTTGATGAGCTTGCGATCTCATACTTTGCCGTGACCGAGGCCCTGTCTATCCTGAAGTCAATCCAGCAGATGACCGGAAAAGTCCTCCCTGAGTGGATCATGTCTAAGTTGAAGAAGGTGTCAGGGGGAGAGCCAGAACCACTTGACAAGTCACTATAAACTTAGTATCTTGTCCACATCATAGAAACGGAGAGCCTGTGAACTCGATACGTTCCACCATTACGTTCGTTGTTTCTCTTCTGCTTGCGTTCGTCGTTGGATACTTCTTTCATGGGTCTCAGCCCGTTGAAAAAGTCATCGAGTATGTCGAGCAATCGCCACTCCCCCCCGACACAATCTACCTTCCAATCAAGACCGAGATCACCAAGCTCGACACAGCCGAGACTTCAAAGCTGAAGGCTCAGGTTGCCGAGATGATCGCAGACCGTGAACATCTCCAGGAGACACTCACCAGAAAGCTTGCTCCCCACACTGGTGTTTTTGAGGGCGATATTACCTACAGAGAGAATGGTGAGAGTAAGATTCTCGTCAGTCTCGTTGGTAGCGTTACCTACGATCCAATGCAAGAAAAGTTCTACGATCCAATCATCTACACCTCCCCCATCCAGAGACCACCGATCATGATGGTAACTACCGTTCAGAAAACTCCGTGGTGGGCGAAGGGTCTTATCGCTGCTGGGAGTGTTGTGACCGTGCTCTCTGTTCAGGGTGAAAACTGGCTGGCCGCTGGCGCAGCCGGAGCACTCACTGGCGTACTCGTGGTGATCGAACTATGATTTCAAACATTGTCGTTGTGTCTGATACCCACTTCGGGTGTCAGTACGCTCTATGTCCTCCGAGGGTTACTCTCGATGGAGAGGGAGAGTATAGGCCCTCACCACTCCAGAAAAAGCTCTGGCTTTTGTGGAGACATTTCTGGGATGAGTTCGTACCGGAGGCAACAAAGGGAGAGGACTATATACTGGTTCACAATGGAGATATTGTTGATGGGTTTCATCATCAGGCGAGCACGCTGATCTCTATCAATCTTGCCGACCAGCACAGGATCGCAATGGATGTAATGACCCCGCTCCTCAAAGATCCCAAGATGAAGGGCTACTACCAGATCCGTGGAACAGAGGCGCACGTTGGAAAGTCTGCTCAGAATGAAGAGAAGATTGCCAAAGAACTCGGAGCTATCGGCTCTGGGGGCCTTGCTTCACGCTACGACCTCTGGGTGGAGATCGGTGACGGGGGGACAACGAAGTTGATTCACTTCCTCCATCATGTTGGTTCGACCGGATCTCAGGCTTACGAGGCAACAGCAGTCCACAAGGAATTGGTTGAGACCTACACTGAGTGTGCGAGATGGGGTCAGGGCATTCCAGACATGATCGTCAGAAGCCATAGGCACAGGTACATTAAGACTGAGATCGCCACCGAAGGGGGAATGGGGTCTGCTGTCGTGACTCCGTGCTGGCAGGGGAAAACACCGTTCGTGTGGAAGATCCCAGGGGCACGGGTTTCTGTTCCCCAGTTTGGCGGTCTTGTCGTCCGTGTTGCTCACGGTGAGCTTTTCACCAGAGCGATGGTTCGAGTTCCGCAGAGAAGTCCGGTGGTGCGACCATGACAATAAAGTTTTCCGAGGACGAGCTTGCATTCTTCGGAGGTCAGACCTCTGAGGCTATTCCGAAGGACTGCTTTGCAGTGAGCGATCTCGCAGAGCAACTTAATGTGTCAACCTCTACGGCAAGACTCAAGATTAGGAGTGGTGAGAAGGCTGGAAAGATTGAGCAGGTTGGGACTGTGAGCGTTAGAAGGAGTAACGGATCGGCCTCTCGTGTTCCATACTATAGGATGAAGAAGAAATGATAACAAAATCGAACGGCAACTGGCAGCAGCTGTTCTCTGGATCGAAGTACTACCCAGCCACCCCTAATCCAGAGGTGATCGAGATCGAGGATGTAGCG
>Ga0208185_1000145_pt1 | contig 45777 bp, 34 predicted proteins | sample EasRivMeERMLT700_FD_187532 | JGI IMG/M metagenome (GOLD analysis project Ga0208185, IMG submission 187532) | Soil microbial communities from meander-bound floodplain in the East River, Colorado, USA - East River MetaG ERMLT700 (SPAdes) (version 2) | ecosystem: Environmental > Terrestrial > Soil... | reverse complement strand
GCACCCGGTCCTGGGCATGATTCCGCCCCTCGACTTCATTCCCATTGCGGAGAGGACCGGATTCATCGTCCCGCTGGGCAACTGGATCCTGCGCGAGGCCTGTCTCCGGCTCAAAGCCTGGCACGATAGTGCGCCGCTCTCAGCGGACCTGTGGGTGTCCGTCAATCTGTCCAGCGTGCAGTTGAGGGACCCGGCGCTCGTCGAACAGATCGCAGAGACGTTGCGCGACTCCTCCCTCGAGGCGCGCAGCCTGGTGCTGGAACTGACCGAAGGCATCGCGATGGAAAATCCCACCGCGGTCAAGACCCTGCTGATGCAACTCCGGGCCATGGGCGTCCGAATCAGCATCGACGATTTCGGTACCGGATATTCCTCCCTCGCCTATCTGCGGCAGTTCCCGGTGGACGCGCTGAAGATCGACCGGTCGTTTACCCGCGGCATGGAAACCCACAAGGACACCGCGGAGATCATCGGCACCCTGACCACCATGGCGAAGCAATTGGGGCTGCACGTGGTTGCCGAAGGCATCGAGAATGAAGAACAGGTGGCATTGCTCCGGTCGCTGAACTGCGAGTCTGCGCAGGGGTATCTGTTCGCCAAACCGCTTGACGTCAAAAGAGCGACGGAACTGTTGAAGACCGGGCTTCCGGCGCGGCCGGCAGGGCGTAGGTCGGAGTCACGCGATCTCAGAAGGCTATCCCCGACAGTCAGATGGCTCTCTGTTGCGGCGGCCATAGTGCTTCTGATGTCCGCTGGCCTCGTTGCGCGGTTCGCCACCGGATCTCAGTCCGCTGTCCAATCCGCTTCCCCACTTCCTCTCGAAAAGGCGGAGGACGGACCGCGTGTCGGAACCCTCGTGGACCCCGGTGCTCCGATCCGAACGTCCGACGTGTTTCTCGAGAGTGCCGCGCCTGCCGCGCCATCGAACGTCAAGGGACTCGATGACCGTCGAGGCGGCAACGGATTGGATGACCGTCGAGGCGGCAACGGATTGGATGACCGTAGAGGAGGCAACGGACTGGATGACCGTAGAGGCGGACCTTCAGGTCCGCCTGCAGCCAAACGCAAGGAAGAGCGATCCAGCATCAGACGCGAGGAAGACCTGTCGGCTCAGTCGTCGGCTCAGCATCCGGCAGCCGTGACGGCGAACTCTATCGCAACCCCGGAGGCCAGCGAGACGAGCGCGTCGGCGACGGAGATCCTTGCGCCCGCCGTGCAGGAGCTAACGTCCCTCAGCGTTGTGCATCTACATCTCGTCGGGAGCTGCCAGGGGCGTCTGGTCGTGTCTCACGACGGGGTGGCATTCGTGCCCGATGAGACGAAGGACGGCTTTGCGCTCAGGTACACCGAATTCCTGCATACGCTGGCGGACGGGATGCTGATCATCAAGTCCACCACCAGAACCTATCGCTTCAAGGCGGCCGCTACGGCCGGCAAGGATGACGACGGAGCCCAGCTCCACGATGTCGTAGCGAGCATCGCGCGCTTTCGCTAGCGTCGTCAGCGGTTGTGAGCCAGCTTCTTCGGGAACGTAATCGCGCGGCTTGACGCGTGGGTGACGAAGCTGAAGGCGCGGAAGGGAACGAAGCGGAAGACAGCGAAGAAACGCTAAGAATCGTGCGCTAACTCGTACATCGCCTCGAAGGAGGTCTTGGAGATTGCGTACGGATCTTTGCCCTCTTGATCGTTGGAGACGAGATAGTCACCCGCTTTGTAACTGGTGACTCCTTCCTTCGTCTGCACATTCCCCGCTTGATGCGCAACTTCGGCCCAGATCGGTGTCGTCTTGCGGTACAGACCGGGACTCAGGTTTTTGTAAGTGCGCTCGAATGAATCGCTATCGACGGTATACGTATCGCCGTTATTGCTCACGACCCAATCACCCGGTTTGCACGTTTGCGTCCCGCCCCACTTTTCGTAGGTAAAGCCCTTCGTCTGGAGCGCGAGCTGCACGGCGACAACGAATGCTGTTGCGCGCTTGACGTACCGCCGGCGTTGACCCGTGGCGCGCGAGTCCGGCATGTCAAATAAGGGTTGCATGAATCAAGCCTACCGCAGCGACGTGAACCGATAGTTCGTCGGCGTACAATCTGCCAGCTCGTCAACCCGACGACAATGCGCTGGAACGAGAATATGGCAGACCCAACCGGCATCAGACCCGTGTGCTACATGGTGATGCCCTTCCGGAAGAAGAAGGTCGAGGAGCCGAGGCCGGCTGGGGCGCCAGCCGAGATCGATTTTGACGCGCTATGGGAACGGGCGTATTGGCCGGCGATCGACGCGCTTGGCTTCTTACCCATGCGCGCCGATTTCGACCCGAGCTCGGCGATCGTCAAGGCCATGCTCGAGCGGATTGCATTCGCCGACCTCGTACTTGCGGATATCACGCTTGGCAACGCGAACGTCTACTACGAAGTGGGGGTTCGCCACGTGGCCAGAGACACGAACTGTGTGCTGGTCGGGCCAGAGTGGTGCAAGCCGCTCTTCGACATCAGCCAGTTCGCGTCGATCCGCTTCCCGTTGGCGAGCGGCGACATTCCCGAGAGTGAGGCGGTGGTGATTCGCGATCATCTCATCGCGAAGGTCCCGGCGCTCAAGGACAGCCGAAGTCCGTACTACGAGCTCATCGCCGACTCCAAGACGGATTCGGCGCGGCGCGGTGCCTTTCGTGACTTTGCCGAGCGGCTGAGCGTGTTTCAAGCTGCCATCAAAGCCGTGCGGCTCGAAAGCGAGCCTGTGGCTAGAAAGGACCGCCTGACCACACTGATGTCGAGTCTGGTCGCAAGCGCCCTGGGGATTCCAGAGGTGGCCCTCGATCTCGTCGGGCTCATTCGTGACGAGATGGGCTGGAGCGAGGTGCGCAACTTCATCGACACTCTTCCACCCAGCACCAAGAAGCGGCCGTTCGTGCGCGAACAGTACCTGTTGGCCGTCGCCGAATCCGGTGACCCACTGTCAGCCATCGCTCAGTTGGAGAAACTCATCGGGGAGCTTGGTGATACACCTGAGCGGCGCGGCCTGATCGGCGGGCGCTACAAGAGACTCTGGCGAACGGCGCGCAAGGCACGGGAAGCAGGTGGGGCGGCGAGCCCTTCGTTAGACGAGGCCCGATACCTGGAAAGCAGTATCGAGAGCTACACGCTCGGGATGGAGCTCGACTACAACGAGTACTTCTGCTCGTCGAATCTTCCTCAACTCCTCCGAGCCAGAGCTGAGGACGGGGATGATGAACGTGCCGCGATCGTTGACCACTTCGTCGTGGCGGCATGTGAACGGGCACGGACCCGGGGTGTGGCCGACGAATGGCTGCGTCCGACGCTCCTCGGCGCTGCGTTTCGCGCGGGCGATGTGAAACGGGCTGCCGAATTGGCAAAGCGCATCAAGCTTGAAGGAGCAGCGCGATGGAAGCTGAGCTCCACACTCGCCGATCTTGCCGATGCCATCCGCCAGACCGCGAACACTGAGAATCGGAGCAGGCTTCAACAAATCTACGACGACTTGACGCTGCTCGTGATGGCTCCCTAGGATGCGATCGACGCCTCTGCGTTCAGGCCTTCTTCAGCACTGACGCGATCCATTTCTGATAGAAGTCGACGCGAACATAGAGCCCTCCGTCGCCGCACATCGTCGTCGTGAGATCGGTTCCTCGAGACGTCGTGCCAGCCAACAGCCATTGGCCGGCGGCGTTTTTCACGAACAGGGGGCCGCCGCTGTCGCCTTTGCAGGAGTCGTGTAGCAGAAGGGGTTTGCCAGCGACAATCTCGTGACTCAGGTGACAGCCATACACCTGACCGTCTTTGCGGCCATTGACGGTGCCACGGCACGCCTGAGAAACGATCGGCACCTGAGTTTCAAGCTTCGCGCCCAACATCCCGGTACCGTCCAACCGGGTTGATCCGAAACCGACGATTCTGCCGACGGTCGCCTTGTCGATCAGCGCTTTGGGCGCCATCTTTCTCGGTGTGACGCCGGTGACCTTCTTTTCGAGAATCAGAATCATCAGATCGTTGCGAAAAGCGGCATCGAACTTTGGATGCCTGACGTGAGTTTTGACCTTGAAAATCCGTCCTTTCTTCGTCGGATCACGGCCGACGAAGACGCGTGTGTGCAATTGCTCGCAGTGACCCGCCGTGAGCACGACATTGGGGGCGATCAGCGTTCCAGTGCACCCCCAAAAATCGTCGTCACCCACCGCCACACAGTCATCGAGCGCTTTGCCGGCCACCGGTGTGCCACCGATGATGCGGGCGTTCGACGCACTACGAGCGACTGCTCTGAGGTTCGCGAGATAGCGCGGATCGTCGCCAAGTCGCGGGCCCCTTGCTTTTGTACCGACATCGCTCGTCCGAGCCGCGACAACCGGGCGAGACGGCATGACCGGGGCAATCCTCGCGGTGAGCTCGTCGAAAAACGCGCGGTCGTCGTCCGGCGCGGCTTTATGTGCATGCCGGACGGCCTTGGCGACAGTCGCGGAGATCTGTTTTACCGGCGTTGACTTACTCATAATCGCTCGCTTAGACCGACTGGATGGCACGCATGGCATCGACCAGTCCACGCCCCTGGAAATAGGGGGCGCGATTGAGGTCGGTTGCCGTGGACAGAAAGATCCGTTTCACTTCTTCCGGCTGTTGCACGTATTCACGCCGGATCGAAAGGAACGCCGCAATCACGCCGGAGACGTGCGGCGCCGCCATACTGGTGCCACTGTCCTCGCGATAAAGCGCCGCCGGCCTGCTCGTTCTCTTCCTGACGGGAGGCCGTGCACCCGTCCGCCGCATCTGGCTCGACGAGCACGACACGATCTTTTCGCCGGGCGCAAGGAGATCCGGCTTCATCCGACCGTCGCCAGTGGGCCCTTTCGACGAAAAATACGAGACGCCATACATGTGAGGCATCTCGCGGTGCGTTGATCCCACCGTGATCGCGAGATCGGAATTTCCTGGATCGTTAATCGTCAGATCCAGCCCCGCGGACACGACCCCTTGCTGTTCGCTCTGCACGAAGCCGTAGCCGGAGTTGCCGGCAGCGACAACGACCACCACGCCGGATTTCACCAGCCGATCGACTTCGACGCAGAGCGGGCTTTGACCGCACGCGAACCATTCGGGGTCGAAGTCATAACCAACCGACAGATTCACGCCGTGCACGAGCAGCCGTTTCCCGTACCCATTCAGCCGCTGGATGTATTGAATGGCCGTCATGATGCTGCTGGCGCGACCGGTTCCATTGCCACGGCCGTCTGCGTCCATGACCTTGAGACTGAGCAGCTTACAGCGCGGCGCCATCCCCGCGATGCTCTCGAGTTCCTTCGTGACTTCCGTCGGCACGTCATTCTCGTCGCGGTACCGGGTCGTCGCGAAAATTCTGGCCTCTCCGGGCCCAATCTGACCCGCGATGATGCCGGCCACATGCGTTCCGTGACCAAACGGGTCCTGTAGGGGATTGCCACCGCCGAGGGTGAAATCACGGTGCTCGAGGGGAAGCGGAAGAAGAAGGTTCTTGTGCTTTCGAAAATGCGGGTGTGACCCGTCGATCCCTGAGTCGATGACAGCCCACACAATCTCTGAGCCGAGCGCGGAAAATGCGTTGTGCGCCGCGTCTCCCTTGACGGTGCTGATCGATTTGTTGATGAGGGGTTTCAGCTCAAAATCGGGCCAGATGTGGTGAATGGCTCTATCCGCCTTCTGGCGTTCGGGACCACTGTCGCGCCGCACCAACTCCTTGATGACTTCCGCTTTGAGAGTCGCAAAGACATACGGCATGTCTCCGCTCGATTCGGTGAGTACTCCCTGCTTCACGTCCGGGCGCTCACCCTTACGAACCAATTTGTCGATCTCCGCCAAGACGACGCGACGTGCACCGTCGATGCCTTTCTTATAGTCAAGGTTCAAATCGATGGCCACGTGAAATAAGCGCGTCTTGGCCTCAGCCTCTTTGAACTGCTTGAGCAGGGGAATTGCAATGACTGTGCGATCAAGAACGTCGGGGAGAAAGCCGACCTTCTCGGGATCGCGATCGGATCGCCCCTTCTTTGCCACGGACGTCGAGGTCCTTCGAGGTCTCGCCGTCGATTTCTTGCGGGGCATAGCTTCTCCCTGTGAAGAGTTGGTCCGGCTTCATTACTCCAGCAAGATCTGGACGATCTTCGCTGGCGTCGCATGTGGCTTAATCGGCCGACCAGATTTGTTCAGCGATCTGCTGGCCGCTCCAATAATTCCTGGCCTTGAAGATCGACGAGCCAGAATTGTCATCGCAGGTAATCCGGATTGGCAAACGAAAAAGGCTTGCGGCGCGGAAGGGAACGAAGCGGAAGGCGGCGAAGAAACGCTACGGTGTGCGACCGGCCACCAGAACCGATAGCTTGAGGCGGCCGCCTCGCGAAATGAACCACGAAGGCCCCGATGTGACCTTCGTGGTTTACCTTGGCGGAATCAGACTCTCACTTTCGGGCTGTTCTCGCACGATGTCGAAACGCGCTGTAGCGAACGGACCTGCATCTCGCGCTCGACGAGCGTGCCGGTCACGCTGACTTTCTGCCCGACATGATCCGACAGCTTCAGCCGCTGCGCCGCATCGACAACCTCGATGGACGCCGAGCCTTTCTTCAGGAACCCTGATTTCCAGCTCCGCGACTTTGGTGCATCCTCGCCGACTGTGTCCTTCAGCCGGAACGTCGTCTCATCGGCGCGTTCCAGACATCCAGTAATCGTCACTGCCGCCAACTGCGCTGCCGGTTCCTTCTCCGCCGGCAACACTGCGGGCGCGATCGCCTCGTCTGCTGCCTTTGCCCTGGTCCTCGGCGCAATCGCCACGGATGCCGTCGTTGCATCGGCTTCGATCGCCGCATTGTCCGCCTGCGTATCTACGTTCACGTCGTCGGCTGGCTTAGAAAGCTGGTGCGAGCTGATTAACATTCCCGCCGTTATGATGCAAATCATCGCCAGGCCCATCGAACGAGCGCCAATCTGTCGCGTCGTCAGGCGCGTGAACTTACTCAAACGCGATGACGCCTTCGTGCGCGTAGATTTCTTTGCGCGGATCGATTTCTTCACGGGCATCGATATCCTCCTTGGTGACCCTTTCGGACTTCACGTCTACCGAGCAAATGGGATACCCAGATGAAGCTGCTGGAGGCCGGCTCTAACCAGCTGTGAACATGTCAGTTGGCGGAACCGACACGGCGGGGACCATCGGTGTTGCGGTATGAGACACCCAATTCCGTCATCGCCCGGCTGATGCTGACCTGTGAGCCACCGGCGAGAAGTCCGCCCCTATAATCCTCGGGCGCGGCTATAGCCCGCGACGGCCGCTCCTAACCACGATGACCACGAAGACAGTCTTAACCACGAAGTGCACGAAGGACACGAACTTCCACGGCTTGTGTTTACTTCGTAACCTTCGAGTCCTTCGTGGTTTAACGATCTTGGTGCTCTCGTTCATTGCCTCCCCCGTTCACGCCGGCCAGACTGAAACACTGTCGGCGGCGCAGCTCCTGGTCGACCTTCCGGCCGACTTCGATGGACCTGCGCCTCCGATCTCTCCTGCAGTCATCTCTCGCGACGAGTCAGGCCGCGCGACCATTCGCGCCGTTCGCGTGACGACGCCAATGCGGATTGACGGGCGCCTCGACGAACCCCTCTACACCAGCGTGCCGCCCATTTCAGACTTTATTCAGCAGGAGCCGCAGGAGGGTGCGCCGGCAACCGAGAAGACCGAAGTGTGGTTGGCGTTTGACGAGGACAATGTCTACGTCTCGTACCGCTGCTGGGAGAGCAACCCGGAGCGGATGATCGCCAACGAGATGCGCCGCGATGGTCCGAACCTGTGGATGGGCAACGACATTGTGTCCCTGATGTTCGACACCTTTCACGATGGGCGCAACTCCTTCAATTTCACCACCAATGCCCTCGGCGGGCGTCAGGACGGGCAGGTGACAAACGAGCGGCAGTGGAATGGCGACTGGAACACCGTCTGGGATGCCAGGGCCGGGCGCTTCGAAGGAGGCTGGACCGCGGAAGTGGTCATTCCGTTCAAGTCGCTTCGCTATGGGCCCGGCCGCACCCAGATCTGGGGCTTTAACGTGTTCCGCACCAACCGATGGAAGAACGAGATCTCGTACATCACACGCATTCCGGCCGCGCGCGGCCAGTCAGGGCTCTACCAGGGATCGCTCGCCGCGACGGTTGTCGGCCTGGAGGCGCCATCCGGATCCAGAAACCTCGAGCTCAAGCCCTACGCCATTTCCGACCTCAAGACCGATCGCGCGGGCTCACCGAGAGTCTCGAACGACCTCAGCGGGGACGTCGGCTTCGATGTGAAGTATGGGCTGACGCAGAACGTCACTGCGGACTTCACCTACAACACCGACTTTGCTCAAGTCGAGGCCGACGAGCAGCAGGTCAACCTGACGCGGTTCGGCGTCTTCTTCCCTGAAAAGCGCGAATTCTTTCTCGAGAATCAGGGCATCTTTGCCTTCGGCGGAGCGGCGGCCGGCGGGTTTGCCGGAAACAGCGACACACCGATTCTGTTTTACAGCCGGCGAATCGGGCTCAACGACGGGCGACCGATACCACTCGTTGCCGGTGCGCGCACAACGGGACGGGTCGGACGCTACAGCCTCGGCCTCCTGGACATTCAGACTGGGAACGAGTCGGGCGTGCGGTCCACGAATTTTTCCGTCGTGCGTCTGAAGCGCGATCTGCATCGGCGCAGCAACGTGGGGCTGCTGTTTACTGGCCGAACGGTCGGGCAAAGCGGCGTCGGCGCAAACGGGGTTTACGGCATCGATGGGACATTCGGCTTCTTCGACAATCTCAACGTGAATACGTACTGGGCCCGGTCGCGCACCGACGGTCGATCGGGAAAGGACACGAGCTTCCGAGGCCAGATCGACTACCCCGGCGACCGTTATGGTGTGCAGCTCGAGCACCTCGTTGTCGGAGACAATTTCAATCCAGAAGTAGGCTTCGTACGGCGCGACGACATCCGCCGAAGCTTCGGACAGTTCCGGTTCAGCCCGCGTCCGACATCGATCAAGTCAGTCCGCAAGTTCTTCTGGTCGGGCTCAATGGCCTACATTACGAACGGCGCGGGCCGCCTGGACACGCGCGAATCAATTGGTGAATTCGCGATCGAGTTCCAGAACAGCGATCGCCTCAGCGTCACCGTCAACGACACCTACGAATTTCTGCCGCGTCTGTTTGCGATTTCGCCAGACGTCACGCTGCCGGTCGGCGGCTATCACTACGACAACGTGCACATCCAGATGAATCTTGGGCAGCGCCGGACGCTGAGCGGCAATTTCGCGGTGGATCGTGGCACGTTCTACAGCGGCCACAAGACGGCGATCAGCCTGAGCCGTGGCCGGACGAGCGTGGGATCCCGGCTGTCGGTCGAGCCGACGTATCTGCTCAACTGGGTGGATTTAGCGGAAGGTTCGTTTACGAGTCAGCTCATTGGCGGGCGCGTCACCTACTCGATGACGCCGCTGATGTTTACGAACGCGCTGCTCCAGTACAACTCGAGCAGCCACTCCGTCAGCGCGAACGTGCGGCTGCGGTGGGAGTATCGTCCAGGCAGCGAGCTCTTTGTCGTCTACAACGAGGATCGGGACACACTCGCCCGCCGCTTCCCCGCTCTCGCCAACCGGGCCCTCATCGTCAAAATCAATCGCTTGTTTCGACCGTAATCTCGACCCGTCACACCTTGGTCGCCAGCACCAGATAGTGGGATCCAGTCCAGCGCAGAGGCAACAAGCCTCGTCTCGACGCAAGTGTCTGGAGCCGCCGATGTAATCTGACACCGATGGAATCGGTAAACAGTGACTTTCCAAAAAGAGTGAATGGGCCGAATCCAACGGTACAGGATTTCACGTTCTTGAAACCGCACTCGCCAATGAAGCGATCCGTCTCATGAGGATAATGCCGTTTCGGGAGAAACCCTGACTTCGGAGACCATAACCCGCACAGCCGCAGCAGACGCTTCGCGGCCAGACGGAGCGGTGCTGACAGGGGAGACGAGAGCGGATCCAGCATTCTATTCAGCCGCGCATTGTTGTCGGCTGTCACAAGCAGGTAACCTCCGGGTTTGAGAACTCTTTGCATTTCCTGAAGCGCCACACGTTCGGAATGCAGCCAGGGGATAACGCCTATCGCGATCACCAAATCGAACGTGTGCGCCTCGAAAGGCAGCGCATGCACGTCGGCGGAGTGAATCCGAATCCGATCCTGCACACCTTGATCGGCAGCATCATTCCGCGTCATCTGAAGCATTGCCGGCGTCGAATCCAACGCATCGACTGCATAACCGTTCCGAGCCAGAGCGACGGTGATGAACCCCGCGCCGCATCCGACTTCGAGAATCCTGGCATCCGGATGAAGACCGAGTTCCTGTATCCAACCAAGAGCGGTGTTGTGGCGGTCCTGGTAGATTGCGGGCAGCAGCCTGTCGTCGGAATAAACCTTTTTCCAGTACGCCGCCGTCGAGGTGAAGTAGTCGGTAACGTTCTGCTGGCTAGAGGGTGGTGTCCACATTCCGCACCACGCGTTCGGAGGCCGATCTGACTAGGGCCCCGGCCTCCTTGAACATCTTTCGAAAGGGTCGTATGGAGAATGACGAACACCTTCGAAAAAATGGCATGAGGTCGTCCGCCGCATACCAGGCGCACTCCGTTATTCCACGATAGCTCCCAAGCCAATCCCGGAGAGTAAGCACGCCATCCCGGTAATACCGAATGCACGATACGAGATCGGCATCCTCCACGATCCATTTCCTTCCGGTGCATATGTTGCTGACGGGGACTGGCTGTTCAGTGAAATGAAGGTATTCGGCTCGAGTAACGTCCATTCCATTGTCCCCGACAAATAATCGGAACGTGGCGCCCAGCCTGGGATTTACGTCGAGAAGTTTGTACGCGCCGTCACGTGGATCGTACCGGTATCCGATATCGAGGATCCCCTTGTACCCGACGGCCCTGACGAGCGTTGTCGTGGCCGATTCGATCGCCGGATTTGGAAGGCAGATCCCAAGCGCGGTCATTCCCGTGTAAGGAGGCGTCTGACGGATCTTCTTAGCGGTAATGCTGAACAGACATTCCGAATTCTCGTCAAAATATCCGTTCAGCATCCACACCGAATCGTCCCCGCCGGGAATGTACTCTTGAATCATCAAGCTCGGATTGGAGCCGTCTTCCATCGCGTTGTACTGGCCGATCAGTTCATCTTGTGACCGGGCTATAACCATTTTCTTTCCTGCACGCCCGACGGTGTGGATGTTGTCGCTTGCCTTCAGCATGACTGGAAATCGAGCTGTCTCACAGAATTCAAGAACATCCTTCAGGGACTCCGGGAAAACAGTGTTGGGTGTGGGTATTGAGAGCCGCTTCGCGAGGAGATGCATCGCCTTCTTGTTGTACAGCGACCATACGACCTGAACAGGGTTCGTGGGAAACAGGAAACCTTCCCGGAGCCTTGAAGCGTTTCGCGCGACAAACAAGGCGGACTCGTCGTTGGTTGGCATCAACAGCGGCATAGCGCCTATGCCGCGCGCAATCTCCATGAGGCAGTCGACGGATTGTTGTGGCGGGGTTCTGTCCAGATCCAACGCAAACACCTTCCGGCAATACGTCGAGAAAGACGCGGGAGGCCGGCGCGTTGGATGAACACCATACACCCGTACCCCGAGCCGGCCCAGACTCCGGATGACCCCGAGTGCGCCATGATGCTGCATCTGCAGAACCAGAACAGGCAATGAAGTGTCCCGCAACTCCATAGATTTACACCGCGGTTGCGAGAGCACGCGCGATGCCTTGGTTCGCGCTGACCTTGCCAGGGGTATCTACATCGTCGAAATGACTGAGAATGAAGTCGAGATCACGAAGCTGGCCACTTCTCTGCAGATAAGCCACGCTTTGACTCACCAGAAATGCGTCATGCGGTGCATGGCGCCATCGCTTGGTCAGGTGCAGGGTCATGTCATCCTCCGGGGCGAAGCCGGATTCAATCAGGCCGTCCGCGATCCAGGCGCAACACATCTGGTCCTCTTCACGAAATTCGCCGCGCGTTCCAGCGCCGATGAGTGTGACCGCGGCGTGGGTTTTTGCCAGACAGTGAATCGTCGCGCTGTAATTGCGAAAGCAGGCAAGATAGGCGGAGTCGCGGTGTCCGATCTCGTACATCAGGCGCGTGCCCGTGGAAGAAAGCAGCACAAGTGGGCGCGACACATCGGATCGGGTTGCCAGCTGGGCCGGGCTGTTCGTGAGGTCGAAACCGGCCGGCATGTCGCCGCCCAGCTCTCCTGCCAGCAGAGCGTTGGGCACTCGCAACGCCGTGTCGAACGCCGCCTGCAACGTCGGCACAAGATGACACTCCCGCCCCGTCGCAATGGCGGTCACAGCTGTCGTCGTTGCGCGAATGACATCCACTGCGACGAGAGCCCGGTCGTCTGCGTACTCGTACAGTCCCTTCTCAAAACAACAAATAGAAACCCTTTTGCCGTTCACGAGTTCACCCCTGTTTAGGTTGCAAGACTGTCCGGGGGGCTGGGCCGGAGGTTGGTGTGTCCGAATGCATCCGAGTGAAGGCCGCGCCTGTAGATTTCAACGCGAAGCACTTCTTCCAACCGGACGTTGCAGAGATGGACGCTTCTTCCAAAATGATTCAGAAGGGCAAACTGGCTTGGCTTGTTCGGGGCTTCAAACACGACGGTGTCGAACCCGAATGCATATACAAAGCGGTCTGCGTATGCCGCATTCAAATGTCCATCTTGATCAAACAGTCCGACTCCCCTTGCGCTTTCTCTGGCTTCGACGACGAGTTGGACCGCACCCGCATCGAGCCATTCCTGGCCCTGGTCAATCCACGCAGACAGCGTCTGGCGGTTAAAACCGCCGTCATGCTTCTTCCCAAGCTCCATCTGAACATCGAGGCCGCGACTCCTGGCGGCAGCCACAATCTCTTTTGGATTGAGATGGCTCTCGGTGAATCCCTGGCCGCATTCAATTCGCGTGACCCCGACGTCCGCGCAAAGGTCCAGGTAGGCAGGAAGTTCTCCCTGAGCCACGGCAATTTCAAACGGCCCTCCGCCTGTTACGGTGGGGACTCCGTGCGCACGGGCCGAAGCGATTTTCATCCTGGTGGCGCTTTCATTCGCAACCATCCAGCAGGCCATTGAGATCTTCAGGATCGACATCAGATGGGAACTCTGTTGCAAATGACTTCCCAGCGTCGACGGGTCGTAGCCCGGATCGAACGGGCTTGTCGCCGCAGCGAGGTCGGGCACGCCAATTCGCTTCAAGTAATCAGAGGTGCGGATAGATCGGGTGGGCGGCACTTTGCGTTCTCCTGTCGGTGCGCAGGGAGGTGCAACCAGCATTCCAAGGCGCCGACATCTTGTTGCGCGATCTGCCATGAGCCAGGTCGCACTTCTCGACACACCGATGGCGCTGTTCATCGAAGCGAGTCACGAAATACGGTGACCATCCGTTGATACTTGTCGCAATCCTCCCGGACTGAGGCTGCACTGCTGCGCAGGGCGCTGCTTTCGCGAAAACGAGATGAGACGCGCGGGCACTTGCACATGAAGCCGCCTCATGTCACTCCTGCGTTGGCCATCAAGATGCAGCGTCCGATCTCATGTCTTACGACGCGCTGGTCCAGCAGCATTTTCGTTCCACGCTTCCATACTGGGAACAGATCTATGCCGACAGAACCGTGTATGGCCGGATCTATCAGGAACGCGCCCGCCGTGCGATCGCCTGTTTAGATGGCGTCGACTTGTCCTCCGGCGCCCCTGTTCTGGAGATCGGATGTGGTCCTGGTGTCATCACGACTGCAATGGCGCAGAAAGGTTTCACGGTGTGGGCCATCGATTGCCTTCAGGAAATGGTCGAACGGACGAGAGCGATGACACACCGAGCCGGCCTCGGGTCGCGCGTGTTCGCGCAGGTGGGCCACATCGACAATGTGCCCTTTGCGGATGCGACGTTTGAGCTCGTCGTGCTGATTGGCGTGTCCGAGTGGCTCGTTTCTTTAACGCAACCCCTGCGAGAGATTGTCCGTGTCCTGAAGCCTGGCGGGCATCTGATCATCTCCGCCGATAACAACTGGCCCTTACATCAGATCCTCGATCCCGTGGTTAACCCCGCTCTGAAACCCATTAAGAGGCGTATCGGGCAAATACTGCGATCTGTTGGATGGCGAACGCTTCGGCCTCGGTTTCATGCCTATTCGGCAAGGGAATTTGATGACGAACTCGCACGCGCCGGTTTCGAAAAGATCGCTGGCCAGACACTTGGATTTGGCCCATTCACTCTCTGCAACCGAACACTGCTGAACGAGGAAGCCGGCTGGAAATTACATCTACGCTTGCAAGAGCTCGCAGACAAGGGTGTCCCTCTGTTGCGATCGGCAGGGTTGGTCTACCTGGTTCTCGCGCGAAAGGCACGCGCATGTGTGTCGCGAGAACCTTCATAGCGCCTTGGCATCACCATGGCGAAAAAAGGTCGACGGCTTCGGGCCCTCATCGTCAAAATCAATCGCTTGTTTCGACCGTTGTCACGCGAGCGTTGCGCAACGCCACACCGCGCGCCAGTTCGCCCCGTTTGCCTTGACACCCCCCTCTGCGGAGAGATAATCACCGCGAGTGCCCAGCCGAATCACAAAAAGGACGCGGAGAACACTGCTCATTTGCATGGCAGTTCCGCTGTGGGTCGCCGGTTCCGCGATGCCTTCTCCATCTGTCTCCATGGAGGCGGCCGGACTGCAATCGCCAGCGCTCGCTCCCTCCCATCCTCTTCCTCGGTCCCCTCACCGAGCCGTGCTCGATAGGTTCTGCGTGACCTGCCACAACGCACGGCTTCGGACGGCTGGACTTCAATTGGACACCGCTGATATCGAGCATCCGGAAGGAAACGCGGCGGTTTGGGAAAAGGTGTTGCACAAGCTGAGAGCGCGGGAAATGCCACCGCCCGGTCCGCCGCATCCCGATGACGCCACGTACGATTCGCTGGCGAACTACCTCGAAAGGGCACTCGACGCCGCGGCAGCCGCAAGACCCAACCCAGGTAGACCTGCGGTCTATCGCCTCAGCCGCTTCCAGTATGCAAACGCCATCCGCGACCTGATCGCGTTGGAGATTGACGCCGCGTCGCTTTTGCCAGCAGACGATTCAGGATACGGCTTCGACAATATCGGGGATGTTCTGACGGTGTCACCGCTGCTGCTCGAGAAATACCTTTCCGCAGCTGCGACTGTCAGCCGACTGGCGGTCGGAGATCCTTCTCTCGCGCCGACGTCCACGGAGTTCCACGTTCCGCCCGCCAGGGTGCAGAACGAACGCGAGAGCCGCGACCTGCCGATCGGATCGCGCGGCGGAATCGCTGTCCGCCATCACTTTCCGCTGGACGCCGAGTACGTCATCAAGGTTCGTTTGCAGCGAGGGAAGGACGCCACGACGATTGTCGGCATGTCCGAGGAGCGCCAGCTGGATATTCGTCTCGACGGCCGCCGGATCACGCGGTTCACGGTCGGCGGACCGGATCAGGTTCAGGGTAGCAACGTTGACGGCGCGCTGGACGATGGCCTCGAGGCTCGCATTCCGGTGCCGGCGGGATCTCACCTGGTTGCGGCAACGTTTGTGAAGGATACCGTCAAGCCGGAAGGCGTGGTCGACAGAGCCGGGGACCAGGCTTTTTTCGAAGGTGTCGGCAGTGTGTCGATTGCCGGTCCGTACGGCGCGACAGGTCCGGGCGATACGGCAAGCCGCCGGAAGATCTTCGTGTGCCGCCCGCGGGGACCCAGAGGGGAGGACGCCTGCGCGACCACGATCGTCACGACGCTGGCTGGTCGCGCGTATCGCCGCCCCATCGCGAAGGCGGAGATCCCCTCGCTGATGATGCCGTACCGATCGGGGCGGCTGCGCGGGGGGTTCGAAAGCGGGATCAGGCTGGCGCTTCAGAGAATTCTCGTGTCGCCCGATTTCCTGTTCCGGGTCGAAATCGATCCTGCAGGGGCGCCCGCAGGCTCCGCCTATCGCGTCAGCGATGTCGAGCTCGCGTCCCGCCTGTCGTTTTTCCTGTGGAGCAGCATCCCCGATGACGAGCTCCTCGCCGTGGCCGAGCGCAACAAGTTACGCGAGCGTGTCGTGCTGGAACGACAGGTGACGCGCATGCTCGCCGATCCTCGCGCCAACACGCTGGTCTCGAACTTTGTCGCCCAATGGCTGTATCTGCGCAACGTCGAGGCAGTGTTGCCGGATCCGGCGGCATTCCCTGATTTCGATGAAAACCTCCGGGCTGCGCTCGGCAGGGAAACCGACCTTTTCTTCGAGAGCATGCTCCGCGAGGATCGCAGTCTCCTCGATCTCCTGCGCGCCGACTATACGTTCCTGAACGAACGGCTGGCGCGGCATTACGGAATCTCCGGTATTCACGGCCCCGAGTTCCGGCGTGTGACGTTGACGAGCGAGGAGCGGAAGGGCCTGCTGGGAAAAGGAAGTCTGCTGACGGTGACGTCGTATCCGAACAGGACGTCGCCCACACTGCGCGGGAAGTTTGTCCTGGAGAATCTACTGGGCTCCCCTCCTCCTCCCCCGCCGCCCAACGTTCCTTCCCTGAAAGAAGACGCGGATGTCAGCCGCCTTACGATGCGGCAACGAATGGAATTACACAGGGCGAGTCCGGTCTGTTCCAGCTGCCACGCGCGGATGGATCCGATCGGCTTTGCGCTCGAGAGCTTCGATGGTCTCGGCAGGTGGCGAGCCGACGTAGATTCGTCCGGCGTTCTTCCAGACGGCACCAGAATAGACGGACCCGTGGGGCTGCGGAAGGTATTGCTCGACAAAAAGGACCAGTTCGTGACGACGGCCACGGAACGGCTGCTCACGTATGCGCTCGGGCGAGGCGTTGAGCCCTTTGACATGCCGGCCATTCGCACGATCGTACGGGACGCGGCCCCCCGCGATTACAGCTGGTCATCAATCATCAAGGGCATCGTCACCAGTGTGCCGTTTCAGATGAGGGGAGCTCGCTGATCATGATGATCTTCAAGACATCAATTCCCCGGCGCACGTTCCTGCGCGGGGCCGGAACTGCACTCGCGCTCCCGCTGCTGGATGCGATGTTTCCGGCCTTCGCGTCGGCCGCTCAAACCGCGTCGAGGACGGCCACCCGCCTGTCGTTTCTTGCGGTGCCCAACGGGATCATCATGGATAAGTGGATGCCCGCCGCGATCGGCGGCGAGTACCCGATCACACCTGTGCTGGAGCCGCTGGCCGGTTTCAAAGACCGCATGCTGGTCCTGAGCGGTCTGGCAAACAACGAAGCGCGCAAGCTGGAATTCGAGATCGCTGGTGATCACCCACGCGCGTGCAGCGCCTATCTCACGGCGACCCACCCGAAGATGACGTCCGGAGCGGACATTCACTGCGGCGTCTCGGTGGACCAGGTGGCCGCCGGCGAGCTCGGCAGGCGCACCCGTCTTCCATCGCTGGAAATCGGATTAGAGATGCCGATGGTGGGCGCCTGCGAATCGGCCTACAGCTGCGTGTACTACAACACCATCGCATGGAAGAATCCGGCGACACCGCTTCCGATGGAAAACCGCCCCCGCGCGGTCTTCGAGCGGCTGGTCGGCGACAGCACCGATCCCGTCGAGCGGGCTGCGCGCATCAAGGAAAACCGGAGCATCCTCGACCTCGTCTCGCAGGACCTGAAGCGGCTGATGCGGTTGGTTGGAGAATCCGATCGATTGAAGCTCGATCAATATTCCGATGCGGTTCGTAGTGTCGAGCAGCAGATCCAGGTGGCGGAACAGCAGTCGCCGAAGGAGCTGCCGGACATGGAGAAACCGATTGGCATTCCGGAACAGTTTTCGGACTACGCCAAGCTGATGATGGATCTGCAGGTGCTGGCGTTTCAGGGCGACCTGACGCGCGTCGGCACATTCATGGTCGGTCACGAGATGGGTGGCCGGGCGTACCCGGAGCTGGGCTTCGGCGACCAGCATCATTCATTGACCCATCACCAGGGTGACACGGCGAAAATCGCGAAGGTCCTCCAGATCAACATGTTTCATACGAGGCTGTACGGCTATTTCCTGGAGCGGTTGCGGTCTGTGCCCGACGGCGACGGCTCGTTGCTCGATCATTCGCTGCTGGTGTACGGCAGCCCGTTGAGCGACGGCAACATGCATCTCTATAAAGATCTGCCGGTTCTCCTGGTTGGCGGAGAGGCGACCGGTCTCCGGGGCGGTCGTCACGTCGCGTATCCGGAAAACACGCCAATCGCGAATCTGTATCTGACACTCCTGGACAAGCTGGGAATCCACCTCGAGAGCTTTGGCGACAGCACGGGCAGACTCGATTTATGAAATCGCCCGCGTCGATGCTCCTCGCGATTCTTGTGTCCGTGATGATGCCTGCCGCGTCGAGCGCGGATGTGCGTTTGCTCGATTCGGTGGTCAAGGGCGACCGAAACGCGGTCCGGTCGCTGTTGAAGAATCGCGCGGACGTGAATGCCGCTCAGCCCGACGGGTCGACTGCTCTGATGCTGGCGGCTGAACGCAATGACGTGGAGATCGCCGACCTTCTCATACGAGCGAAGGCGAACGTCAACGCGGCGAATGAATACGGCGCCACTGCGCTCTCTGTGGCATGCGCGACCGGCAATGTTGCTTTGATCAAACTGCTCCTGGACGCGCACGCGGATCCGAACGCGCCCCTCCTGTCGGGCGAAACGCCGCTCATGACCGCCGTCGACAACGGGAACCGCGACGCCGCGAGTCTGTTGCTCGAGCATGGCGCGGACGTGAACGCACGAGAAACGAACGGCGGTCAGACTACGCTCATGTGGGCGGCGGCCAACCGATCGCCCGACATCGTCAGGCTGCTCGTCGACCACGGCGCCGATCCTCGCGCCCGTTCGACACGTGGTTTCACTCCGTTGCTGTTCGCCGCGCAGCAGGGAGACGTCGAGTCGGGGCGTCTCCTGCTGCAGGCCGGCGCGGATGTCAACGACCGCAGCGGCAACGACCGCAAGACCGCGCTGATGGTCGCCGCCGGCGGCGGCAACAGGGAATTCTCGGTCCTTCTCCTGGAGAAGGGCGCCAATCACGATCTGAGCGACGACGGTGGTTTTACCGCGCTGCACTACGCGGCGTCGTACAAGGACGGCGCTGACATCGTGCGAGCGCTCCTCATGCACGGCGCCCATCCCGACCCCCGGACCACGAGGGACTCACGGGAGTACGTCTATGCAGGCGTGAACCTCACCGGAGCGACGCCTTTATTCCTTGCCGCATCGCGCGGCAATGTCGAGACGGTACGCGCGCTCCTTGCCGGCGGCGCGGATCCGTTCATCACGACCGAGAAAGGAACTGTTCCCCTGCACGTGGCCACGTGGGGAGGCAGCCCCTATTTCAGGGACTGGACCGAGGACGAGAAGCAAAACCTGTTCGACATCACCAGGCTGCTGGTGGAACTGGGAGGTGATGTCAACTCGGCCGGTGAGCACGGATGGACGCCCCTGCACGGAGCGGCCTACAAGGGAGTGGACGCCGTGGTCCGGTTTCTCGTCGAACACGGCGCACGGCTGGACGTGTTCGACGAGTACGGGCAGACGCCATTGAGCATCGCCAACGCCGTGATTACAGTCGGCAGCAAGGACGCGTACTATCAAAGCTCACGCGTCGTCCGAAAGAGCACCTCCGATCTTCTGCTGAAACTCGGGGCGAAGCCGCTGCCCGAGTCCGGCGTCCAGATACTGGATCTCTTCTACAAGCAGCAGTAACGGCAGTCACCAGCCGTCGACGCGAGCGCCGCATCCGACGTCGAGGAACTTACGGCTGCCAATCGGTTTCGTTATCCCGCCATTGACACGTCTATGATTTGAAGGGAGTATCTCCACGACCACCATGAAGACTGTTCTCGGAGGCTCGGCTCCGAGGTGTCGGAGGTGACCGGCGAACCTTGATGGGACGATTCGGCTCAGCGAAACCGCGATATTCGTAGGAGGTTTCACATGACCCATCGATTTCTTGTCTCAGCCGGCGTTGTAACTGCGCTGATTGCGATGCTGGCGGTAATCCCTGTGTCGGGACAGGGGTCATCAGCCGGGACGAATACGAACGGGGCGGCGAAGTCCTACACTCCCCCGCGCACGCCGGACGGGCAGCCGGACCTGCAAGGGTATTGGACGAACGCCGGTTATGCGCCGTTGGAGCGTCCCGATAAGGTCACCAAAGAGTTCTATACAAAAGAGGAAGCGGCCGAGTTTGAAAAGCAGTTCGTTGACACTGAAGCCGAGCAGACGGAACCGGGAACGATCCCCGACGTGCACTATGACCATACCCAGTTTGGGCTCGACCGGAGCGTCGCAGGGTACTCATCGAACCTGCGGACGTCGCTGATCGTGGATCCCTCGAATGGGAAACTCCCTCCCTTGTCAGCCGAGGGACACAGGAGAGCGATCGAGCGTGCGGAGGCGGCGAAGCACATGGGTGGTCCGTACGACGCCGCTCAGAACCTGCCGTTGGGCGCGCGGTGCCTCGTGATGGATCGCATGGGGCCACCCATGCTGTACGGGAATTACAACAACAACTATCAGATCGTGCAGGCTCCTGGATACGTGATGATTCTCGCCGAGATGCTCCATGACGTTCGCGTCATCCCGCTGGATGGGCGTCCGCAGCTGGCGCAAAACGTCCGCCAGTGGACGGGAAGCGGTCGCGGTCATTGGGAAGGCGAGACATTGGTTGTCGAGACGACAAACTTCAACGGCAAGAGCCCGCTGAGAGGATCGAGCGAGAACATGCGGCTCGTCGAGCGCTTCACGCGCGTGGGCGAGAACACGATCCGCTACCAATTCACGGTCGACGATCCGGCGACGTGGACGAGGCCCTGGTCCGCAGAGATGCCCATGAAGGCGACGATCGGCCCGATATTCGAACACGCCTGCCACGAAGGGAACTACAGCTTGGCCAACATCCTGGCTGGCGCTCGAGCCGAAGAGAAGAAAGCTCAAGAGGCCGCGAAGAAAGAATCCAAGTAGCGGCCCCGCTTCTGTCGTGGGAAATAAGGGGCGTGAGTCTGCTCAGAATCTGTGCGTGTAAAGCAGCTTCGACGAGGCGCGGTGGTCTAGCGTCGCGAAGCGGGCGAGCAGCGGATCGTCCAGCCAGTTGTGCAGATAGACGAAGTAGAGATCGTTGCCCGGCTTGAGAATCCAGCGGAACCGCGACTGCCAGCCGAGGATGCGGCTCTGTGTATCGAACTGCACGTTGTTGACGAGCGACATCCACGGGCTGAACTGCGTTTCGGCGATGCCCCGATAGAGCCTGGTCTGGAAGCTGCCTTCCGCCAAGTCGACCTTGTTCCACTCGGTTGACGAATAAAAGATCACCCCTGGCCGCACGCGCACGTCCAGGTTCAGCGCGAGTCGCCGGCGGGTGCCGGAATAGAACCCGCCCCATTCCACGGTCGGACTCACGGCCAGCACGCGCCGGCTCGCGGTCGTCGCCTGCAGACGATAACGCGTAGAGCTGTAGTCACGGCCGGCCGGCAGCGTGATCCCTGGGCTGATGCTGAAGTTGCTCTCGAGCAACTCGTACGACGGGAGCACCCGGAACTGGATCGTGTCCTGCGAGTTCAACTCCATCAGGAACGCCGTGATGTTGAAGTCGCGGTTCAGCATCCGGTTGTCATCGCTGTCAAGGATCCAGTTCACGTCGTTGGCGAACTGGAAGCGGCGGATCAGCGGGTGCTGCCTGGGACGCGCCGTGTAGGCGATCGTTGGACTGATCCGGCGGATGCCGGTCCGCGTCGCGAAGCCGACGGCGGCATCGTAGTTGGTTTGCACCTCACTCAGCTCGAGCTCGCCACTCCACGGATCGTTGGGGAACCCGAGTTCGAGCCCCATCGCCGAGTTCTTGCCGCTGTTCAGCGGGTTAGTCGTGTGCAGAAAGAATCCCGCCGCGCTGAGGTTCTCCGCGCCCAGAAAGCTCCCCGTCTCGAGACGGAAGTCGAGGCCGACTGTGTGGCGATCGGCAATCGGCACGCCTCGACTCGCGCGGCGCGTATACATGGCGCCGACGTAGGACTGACGCAGCAGCCGCCGCTTCAAGCGCATGACCGTGAAGTCTTCTCCGGCGACCGGGACAGTACGGTGGCCCGGTGAGGCGTCCTCCTGGCCGGTCTGCACGTGCAGGACCCCGATGTCCTGGTTGCCCGCCTGACCGGTCAGCTTGCCACCGAAGTTGATCCGCTGTTGTGTGCCGGACGCCTCGTCCAGCCCGATTCGCCGGCTGTGGAACGGCGTGAACGCTCCGCTGATGGCGAAACCGCTGCCGAAGTCCAGGAACGTCGAACCATCGAGGAAGAAGTCCCGCTTTTCCGGGAAGAACAGCGAAAAACGGGTGAGGTTGACCTGGCGCTGATCGACCTCCGTCTCGGCGAAGTCGGTATTGACTGTCAGATTGGCTCGTAGCCCGGGCGTGAGGTTGTAAAACAGATCGACGCCGACGTCGCCGTCGTTGCGAAACTGTGAATCGCCGCGGCCGGGCGATGAGACTGAGGTCGCCACGGCGTACGGCTTGATATCGAGGCCGTGTCCCTGGGTGACGTCGCGGATGCCGGTCAGCAGTCCGGCGTTGGTCATGCGGCGGACGCCCTGATTACGGGCCCAGCCAGACCAAAGGCTCTCTTCGTTCTTGCGCCGGATGGTCCTCTGGAAATTGATCCCCCAGGTGTCGCTGCCCGGGTTGAAGTTCAGCGTGCGGAACGGAATCTCGATCTCAAGCGTCCAGCCGACGTCGCTTCGTGAGGCCCTGCCGGTCCAGATGCCATCCCATTGGCGGTTGTTGACGTTGCCCACACCCTGTATCGCGTCGCCCATCAGTCCCGACGGGTTCATCTCGAAGTAGTACGCCGTGCGCGCATCGAGATAGGTGTCAATCGTCCAGATGAAGCGGTCGTCGGCGGGGAGCTGCTCGTCGCGGCGCCGTTGGTAGCCGAGCCACCCGTCGGGGTCGGAGTCGAAACACATGACGCCGATGTACAGATTGTTTTCGTCGTACGCGATCCGAACCTCGGTCGGCTCGGTCGCCGGCTGGCCATTGTCCGGATCCTGCTGCACGAAATCCCCGGCCGGCTGCGTGCGCGTCCAGATCTCGTCATCCAGCCGTCCGTCGAGCACGATCGATTCTCCGCTGGTCATGCGCATCGCGGCGATCGTCCGGCGCTCGGTCGGTGACGGGGCGGTCACCTTCTGCGCGACCGATGGTGGCTGGGCCGCGGCAGCAGGGGTCGATGCAGGTTGCTGCGCGCGAGCCAGGGCCGGCGCCAGAAGAACGATCAGCAGGGACGTCAGACGGAAGCTGGTCATCATGGTTCCGTCAGCGCGCCGCGGACTGGCGAGCGTCTGGCGTTCTATTCGTAAAAGGCAGGTGCTTTCCTGAGCCTGGCGTTTGCCGTGAAGTCGTGTTGAATCCAAAGCTGAGCGCCGGTCTTCTTCAGGAATGCCTCGATAGCGGCTCTGGACGCGATGGTCTGCGCGCCGTCGAATTCCGTGGTCGGGACCCGATTTAGCGTCCGCTCCTCCGGATAGTGATAGAGATCGCCGCTGAGCACAATCGGGCCGGTTCGTGTCAGTTTCAAAAATAACACCTGGTGGTCGGGCGAGTGCCCAGGAGTGGACTTGAGAACAACCGTTCCATCGCCGAAGACGTCATACTCGTCCTTCGTGACGATCACGGTCTTGCTGTTCTTGAGCGCGCTGTAGTTCGCCGGCTCCGTGCGTGGAGAGGGAGGAACGGCGAACATGACGTCGCGTTCGAGCTTTCGCACCAGCCACGTGGCGCTCGCGAAGACGTTGGCATTCCCGATATGGTCCCAGTGAAAGTGCGAGAACGCCAGATACGTGATATCGGCCGGGACGTAACCGACCTCAGCCAACAGGGCCTTCAGGGGTCTGATCGAAGTCGCGTATCGCAGCGTCGCAGGGGCGCCCCCGGGCTTGAAGGCACTATCAGGAACCGCGCCTGCGTCCCAAATCATCGTGCCCTTTGGATGCGCCACCAGGAAGCACGGAACTGACATGTAGTTCGTGGCCAGTTCTTCTTTCTTGAGCTGATAGGGTGACGTGTCGGGAATGTTCAAGCTGCCGCAATCAAACACGTACAGGCGCACAGACTTCGGGGGCTGCGCTTTCGGTTGTTGCGCCACCGCCGAGGACGACAGCGCGAGGAGCGCGAAGCAGGCGAGCCCGGCGCTGAACATACGTGATCGCATAGTCGTCACACCGATCCTTCCTTCAAGGGATTGAATAATCCCCTTTCGGACCCATGTCACTGGCGGTCAAACACCACGGTGTTGTTGTATTTCCGCCCCAGCGCGTCAGTGCCCGTTGCAGTTTGCGTCCGCACTTTGCCATCCGCCGAAATCACGGAGTGCGTTGTTTGAACCACCTGACCATTTCTTTTTAGGGTGGCGTCCACAGTGTTCGCATTCGGTCGTCGCAGCACGATGGTGTCAGCGTCGGGACCGGTGTATTTGTAGTCTTTACCGTCATACATCGCGCTGAAGCTGATGGCGACGTTCTTTCCCGCCGCATCTACGCGGTCGAAGGTCGCTTTGATTCCTGAACCAGCTCCGCCGAAGGGCTCGTACACGCGAGTTTCGCTCTTGGGAGCCGGCCCGGGCTGGTATTTGGACTTGGTGAGATTCAGGCTCCACTTACCGACCAGGGGATCGTTCTGCGCGTGCAGCGCTGGTGCCATAGACAGGATGAGAGAGACCACGCCGACGGCGAACGCCAGTGATTTGCGCATGGGTCCTCCTATGGAAACAGTTGCCCTGTGTAAGGGTGCGCCGAAGTAGCCGAAGTATACGTCCCGGTGATCACCTCACGCTTGAACGCCGAACGCCGTGCAGTCAATTTCGTTTCGAGCGAATTCCAGCCGAACAGATGGCGAACCCAACCGCGCTGAGGGTGAGGGGGTCTATTCAACGTGTGACGGACGACGAGCTGGTTGCCCTGGCGCGTCAAGGTGACCCCGACGCATTTGACCAGCTCGTAACGACGCACCAGGCGGCAGTTTATCGCGCGGCACTCGCGGCCTTGCGAGTGCGCGAGGACGCTGAGGATGTGACGCAGGACGCGTTTATTCGAGCATGGACGAACATCGGACGATTCCGCGGCGCAAGCTCCTTTCGGACATGGGTGCTGACGATCGCCTGGAATCGCGCGATGAGCCGGCGCCGGAGGGTCGCGAATTGGTTTCGACGACGAGTACCACTTCAAGACGTGGCAGAGCCGATTGCCGTGCTTCCGGGGCCAGACGACCTCATGCAGTACGAGGACCTGTGTGCGCGCACACAGCGCGCGATTCAGGACTTGCCAATGAAGTTGCGCGATGTGCTGCTCTTGGCGCAAGCCGGTGACTACGGCTATGAAGAAATCAGCGCGATGCTGAACGTACCTGTCGGAACCATCAAGTGGCGAGTTTCGGAGGCGCGCAGGCAAGTCAGGGCGACGCTGCTCGACGGCATGAGGTCCCCCGATGCGAGATGAGCGCTCGCCTCTCGCTGACGCTATCGACAACGCAATTGACAATGTCGCGCGGTCGATGACCGCTGGTGTCCCGTCCACCGCAGTGCAACGTGAGGTACGTTCACGTATCCGAACGGGCGCGCCTGCGACGTACTGGCGACAACGTTCTTTCGCCCTTGTTGGCCTCCTTGCGGTGTTCGCCGTCTGGTTGTGGCCACATGAGCAGACCGTTGCGCCGTCGTCTGAATCACGGGACGTCACAATGGCAGCGTCCGCGCCGACACCGCCACGGCTTGCTCTTCGTGAAGACACGCCCGTGCGAACCCTTCCAGCCGCTCAGCCGATCGCCTCACGTCCTGTCTTGCTGGCGGACGCTTCGATCATCGATCCCGTCGTGATCGAGCCGCTCCCCATCACCATGTTGGTCATCGAGAATTCTGTCGTCCCGCTACTCGAAATCGAGCCTGTGCAAATCGATCCGTTGGACCAACTCGAATGAAGGAGTTCAGATGAAAACGCTGCTCGTTGGATCGGTCTTCATAGTGGCCATGGCGACATCGACACTGGCGCAACAGCGCCCCACGCCGACGCCTCCTCTAATGCCGCAGCCGCCGCAGGCACAGCCACAGCCTCCGGCACCGCCCGCGCCGTTGCCGGGCGCCGATCAGCCAAATGTCCGCTTCGATATCGCCATCAGCGACGAAGTCGCAGGAACGGCGCCCGTACGAAAAGCGGTCATGGTTCTTGTTCAGGCAGGCGGATCCGGGTCGTTGCGTGCGCAGGGAGAGGTCGTTGGTGGAAGTCGCTTTGCGCGTGCCCTGAATGTGGACATCCGCCTCGCGCCTTACGCTCAAACAGAAGGCGGGAGGATGCGCGGACGCGTTGCGGTGGAGTATCAACCCGCTCCGTCCGCGGGCGTAGACAACTCCGGGCCTGGCATCCGCGCGCAGGTCGACGCGCAGTTCGTGGACGGCAAGAAGCTCGTTCTGTGGCAAGCGGCCGACCCCGTCTCGGATCGCCGCACGACGGTAGAAGTGACTGCGACGCTCTTGAAATGAAATGAGTGCAGCGGCAGCTGCTCTCCGTTGACGCAATGGACCGAGGCGTGGAATCCTCTGCCCGCATGCACGACGAGATCGGCAATGAACTGCGCCGCAGCGCACGCAATGTCATCACGGACCTCCGCGAGCTGGCGAGGCTCACCTCCACTCCACACGGGGCGCAGCGTGTGGCATGGGGACCGGTGTGGAGAAAGGCGCGCGGGTGGCTGCAGGACAAGCTGTCGCCACTGGGGCTCACGTCGGTGCCAGATGCTGCGGGAAACAACTGGGTGACACTTCCAGGTGAATCGAGCAGGACAGTCATCATCGGCGGGCACCTGGACTCCGTGCCGAACGGCGGCTGGCTGGATGGCACGCTTGGCGTGCTGGTCGCATTGGAAGCGCTCCGCCGATACGCACACGGCTCGCAGCCGCCCGTGACGCTGCGGCTGGTCGATTGGGCCGACGAGGAAGGAGCGCGTTTCGGGCGCAGCCTGCTGGGCTCATCGGCCGCCGCCGGCCGCCTCAACGTCGCCGAGATACGAGAGCTGCGCGACGCCGAAGGCATCCGGCTGGAGGATGCGTTGCGCGATCACGGCGTGATGCTCGACACGATGGTGAACGCCCGGCAGGAACTCGATCGCATTGATGCAAAGGCGTACCTCGAGATGCATATCGAGCAAGGGCCGGTGCTCGAATCAATGAATCGGTCCGCTGGAGTCGTCCTCGGAACGTTCGGTCTCGAGCGGAACATGGTGCGGTTCGTCGGCCAGGCGGCGCATTCCGGGTCGACGCCGATTGCGATGCGACGGGACGCGTTCCTCGCCGCTGCGGCAACGGCGCTCGAATGCCGTGAAATCGCCAGGCGCCATTCCAGTCCCACCGCCGGCGTCGTGTGCACCGTTGGCGTGGTCAAGGTCGAACCCGGAATCGTCACCGCGGTACCTGGCGTCGCGGAGATATCGATCGATCAGCGCGCGCTCGATCCCAATGTCCTCGCGGCAATGCATCGCGAGGCACGCGAGGCGTCGCAGCGGTTTGCACAGGAGAACGGCGTGTCGGTCGAGTGGAGACCGTTGTTTCGGATCGAGCCGCGTCCCTTTGATCCGCATCTGCTCGCTCTCTGTGAACAGTCGGTCCGTGAGGTCACCGGAGATGCACCGAAGCTTCCGTCCGGGCCGCTGCACGATGCCGCAGAGATGGTGCCGCACATGCCGGTCGTCATGATGTTTGCCTATTCCGCCAGGGGGCTTTCGCACTGCAAGGAAGAGGACACGCCTGAAGAGCATCTCGAGAAGGCGATCAGCGCCTTTCTGCTGCTGGTCGACAAGACCGTAGCGAGTGTCGCGAGTGGGCGGACCGATTCGAGGGCACCACACTAGTTATCGCCTCTCGTGAAGTGCCACGTGGCGGATGCCGGCGCGATGAAACGGCAACGGCACAAGGGCGATCGGCCTTGTGTTCACGACCGGCCGACTGCGAGCGACGTGATCATCGTCAGGGGATAAAACGCGGCGGAAGGGCCGAGCGCCCGACATACCCGCGTCCGCTCACCTTTTAGATGCAGAATGGGCAGGAAACTGCGCTACGAGCGTCGCGCGTGAGCCGACGCCGTGTTGACGTATCATGCCGCCAACATGGAAAAGCCGCCGCGGGGCGGCGTTGCTGGGGAGCAGAACAATGCCGGGATTTGCCTCAAGACTGACCCTGGGTGTGGCTATCGCGGCGGCCTTCGCTGCGGCCGTGCGGGCTCAGGACGCGACGTCCGCCGCAACCGGCTGGCCGAGCGTCAACTACGATCAGAGCGCCAACCGCTACAGCCCGCTCGATCAGATCACGGCGGAAAACGTCAGCACGCTTCAGCAGGTCTGGAGCTTTCATCTCAAGCCCGCCGGCTATACCGACCGCCTGCGGGAAGACGAAGCCATTCCCCTCGTGATCGGCAACACGATGTATCTCGGGTCGCCGTATGGCGCCGTCCACGCGCTGGACGCAACGACGGGCGCGGAGAAGTGGAGATTCCAGCTTCCGAACAGTGCCCTGCCGTCCAAGCGCGGTGTCGCGTATTGGCCGGGCGGCGGTGGCGTCCCTCCATCGATCATTTTCGGAACCAACTCAGGCGGGCTCTACTCCATCAAGGCGTCGGACGGCACGCTCAATGCCGGGTTTGGTGAGAATGGCATCGTCAATCTGAAGACGCCGGAGGTGATGCAGACCGGGATGAATGTCCCCTACTCGCTGCTGACAGCTCCGACCATCTACAAGGATCTCATCATCACCGGCGCGGGCACCGGCGAAGGGCCTGGCGGCTCAAATGGCGGGACAGGACCTGCGGGTGATACGCGCGCCTGGGACGCGAAGACCGGCAAGCTTGTGTGGACATTCCATACCGTGCCGCGTCCGGGGGAGTTCGGCTACGACACCTGGCGCGAGGGCAGCGCCGAGAACCGGTCTGGTGTCAATGTCTGGGGTTACATGTCGGTCGATGCGCAGCGCGGCATTCTGTACATGCCGCTCGGCGCTCCAAACAACGACCGCGTCGGCACCGACCGACCTGGCAACAATCTGTTCTCGTCGTCGGTCGTCGCGGTGGATGCAAACACCGGCAAATATCTCTGGCACTTCCAGCTCGTGCACCACGACATCTGGGACTATGACACCCAGTCGGCGCCGCTTCTTGTCGACCTGAACCGGAATGGGACAACGGTTCCCGCCGTCATCGTCGTCAACAAGACCGGCTTGCTGTTCACGCTCAATCGCGTCACAGGCAAACCGATCTTCGACATCGAGGAGCGGCCGGTGCCGAAAAGCGACGTACCCCGCGAGCAGACGTCTCCGACGCAGCCGTTCCCGGTGAAGCCGGAGCCGCTTACGCAGATGACGGTCTCTCGCAACAACCTGTACAAGGGCGAGCCGCAGCATCAGTCGTACTGCGAACACATGGTTGACGACAACAACATGAAGCTCGGCGGGCCCTTCATGCCGATCGCCAACAACCAGTACAGCATTTCCCCGCCGGGGCCGGCCGGCGGCATCAACTTCTGGGGTGCCTCCTACGATCCCAAGCTGCATCTGTTCATTTCGAACACCACCAACCTGTTCCAGCCGATGCGCCTGATCCTGCGGCCAGACGGCAGTTGGCTCAATTCCGGACCGCTCGCCGGCCTCCGCCGCTTCGGCGATGCCGAGAGGAAGCTGCCATGCGGGCCGACGCCGTGGGGGGAACTCGTCGCGGTCAATATGGACACCGGCGATATCGCCTATCGCAAGACGCTTGGCGTCTCCGACATGCTTCCACCCGGGATGCAGGACACGGGGCGTCCGAGCTCCGGCGGCGTCATACTGACGGCCAGCGGCCTCACGTTCGTTGGCGGCACGGACGATTTCAGATTCCGCGCCTTCGCGACGGCGACCGGCGAGAAGCTGTGGGAGATCAAGCTGCCGTCCTCGGTCGAGACGACGCCGATCACGTACAGGGGCGCCGATGGACGTCAGTTCGTCACCGTTGTGAGCACCGGAGGCGGGCTCACCGGGTCGGAGGTCACCAACGACGAAATTATTGCGTTCGCGTTGCCGAAGAAGTGATGTCAGGGTATAAGGGTGCGCGTGCGACGCCGAGGCTTCGCGATTACCCCTAAGCCTTGAGCCCCGAGCCCGGTGGATATTCCGCTGCCGTAATTGCGGCGGGTCTAACAAGACCCGCCCTACGAGGGAGGCATCTGTGAAGACAAAGGTATTCGTAGCGCTACTACTCGCTTCCACGCTGACCGCAGCCAACGCGGCCGCGCAGCTGGCCCCGGTCAACCAGGCCGGCGTGACCATGGGTCACTGGCACATCGCCTCGAAGGATGTGGAGGCGAACAAGAAACTCTTTCTCGGCATGGGCGGCAAGTTGTACATGCCCGGCGGACAGCCGCTGATCGCGTTCCCGGGTCTCTATATCAGCCTGGTCCTCGGAACCGAGAAGGGCGAGGGCGGCACCGTTGGATCGGTGGTGAACCACGTCGGCTTCATCGTCGACAACGTTCAGCAGCGCGTCGCGCAGTGGAAAGCGGCGGGCGTGACGGTGCTTCCGGGGGGCATGCTTCCGGACGGCAAAACCCGGCGGCTGGACCAGGCTTACGTCGAGACGCCTGACGGCGTACGCATGGAAATTCTGGAAGACAAGACGCAGACGGTACCGATTCGCAACGAACATATTCACCTCGCGGTGCCGGCAGCCGAGATTCCGAAAGCGCAGGCGTGGTATGCCAAGACGTTCGGCGGGCAGGCAGCCACTCGCAACAACGCGCCGGTCGTGAACCTTCCGGGAGTCCAGATCCGGTTCAACGCGGCCGACACGAAGCAGGCGCCGACGCGCGGCCGCGTGCTCGATCACTTCGGGTTCGACACGAATGACCACCCCGCGTTCGTGAAGAAGCTCGAGGCGGAAGGCATCAAGCTCGACCAACCGGTTGGCAAGGGCGCCACTGGCAACACGATCACCTACATCACGGATCCCTGGGGTACGCGCATCGAGATCGTCCAGCGCCTGCCGCTCGGGCCGCAGGTGCAACAAACGAACTAGTGGAGCGTTATCCCATCACCATCTGTTGATACGACCCACTAGGAGGGTCTGGCGCATGCTACTGCTCACTCGCGGCGCCGCCGTTCTCGCGTGCGTCACGCTCTGGACGGCATCCCTGTCGCTGCAGGCGCAGGGAGCCGCGGGGACATCACCGATGCCCGAGGGACCCGGACGGTCCCTCGTGAGCACGCAGTGCGTCAATTGCCACGCGCTCGACGTCGCGCTGAGCAAGCGGGCGACGATGGAGGAGTGGAGCGGCATCGTGAAGGCGATGATCGAGCGCGGCGCGCCAATCACCAGCGCGGACGCCGCGTCTATCGCTACGTATCTTGGCCAGAATTACGGACCGGGCGCGCCGGCCGCTGTTCCGCCCGCGCGGGCCGGACAGGTATCGTCGCTGCCGGATTTCCCGGGCAGGGACGTCCTGACGAGGAAGTGCATGCAGTGCCACCAGATGAGCATGTGGACCGCGCTGCGTCAGGATCGCAAGGCGTGGGACAGCGTGATGTACCGGATGGTCGGGCGCGGGGCGCTGTGGACCGAGGATGAAATCAGCGCAATGGCCGGCTACCTCGCCCGCGTAAGGGGGCCGCAATGAGAAACCTGGTCGCGCAACTGCTGTCCAACGGGATATCACGGCGCGATTTCGTGCGCCGCCTCGTGGCTGCCGGCGTGACCACGACCGCCGCGCACTCGATTCTCGACTCGGTCACCGCGATCGCGCAGACACCCGGTGCGCCGCCGGTCTCGCCGGAATCCATCAAGCTCTTTCAGGGTACGGGTGGCGAGGCGTTCGCCGAGCAGCTCATCGCCTCGGGCGTCAAGTACATCTTCGGCAATTCGGCCAGCGAGGACGCGCACTTCTACGATGCGCTCCTGAGTCGTCCGCAACTCCAGTACATCCTGACGCCGCACGAGGGCCCGGGCGCCGCGATGGCGGCCGGCTACGTAAAGGCCTCCGGACAGCCGTCCATCGTCATGGAGGCCGGCGTCGTCGGGTTGACCAACGCGCTCGGCCAGATGTTCAACGCATGGAAGGAGCAGACGCCGCTCGTCTTCTACTCGTACCGCACGGAAGACTCGCTGGCATCCGGGCGTGACGGGTTCGAGGAGCTGCCCGGCCAGGACCAGCTCGCCGCGCCGATGACGAAGCTGACCTGGATGGCACGCCGGGCCGAAATGATTCCCGACACGATCCGCCGCGCCTTCCGGGTGGCGTGGACGCCTCCCTATGGGCCGACATACGCCAACTGGAACTCCGATTTCAGTCAAGAGCGGTTCACGGCCGAGATCATCCGGCACGATCAGGTGGACCCGCGCATGCGCGTGCGGCCGAATCCGGTGGAGGTGGAGCGCGCGGCAAAGCTGCTGGTCGACGCCCGCCGGCCGCTGCTCATCGTCGGCGATGAGATTTACAAGGCGAAGGCGTTCGACAAGGTGGTGCGGCTTGCGGATCTGCTGGCGTTGCCCGTGGCGCAGGCGCGTAGTGTGCACACGAACTTCCCGCAGCAGCATCCGCTCTGGGTCGGCAACATCCCGGCCGTGCGCGTCGAGACGCTCTCGTATCCGGGCGGCGAGCCCGACCTGGTCATCAACATCGGCAACAAGCTGCAGCACAACTCGGCCGCGCTGACCGTTCCCCGCAGGACGCCGTTCATCGACATGCGGAACGACAGCACGAGCATCGGCAACGTGTTGACGACGGCCGCGCCGTTGGTGGCCGACGTCGCGTACGGGACCGAGGATCTGCTGTCGGCGGTGAATGACCTCCTGACGCCCGCGCTCAAGGCGCGGATTGCGGAGCGGTTCGAGGAGGTGCGGGCGTTCAGCGCGCGGGCGCGGCAGATGCGCGCGCTCGTGTCACGCAATCCGTTGTGGGATGCCAGTCCGCTGGAAGCGGATCGCGTGACGTACGAGGTCGCTCAGTGGGCGGACAAGGACGCGATCGTCGTCCATGAGGCCGGCTCGGTGGAGATCGCGCACAGCTTCGAGTTCGACCCGCGCGGCGGGCGCGAGCTGTTCTTCTACTACGGCGCGCATCTCGGGTCCGGTGTTGGCACCGCTGCTGGTGTGCAGCTCGCACGACCGAAGCAGCAGGTCATCTGCTTGACCGGCGACGGGTCGTTCCTCTTCGGCCCCACCGCGTTGTGGAACATGGCTCGCCTGGGGCTGCCGGTCGTTGTGGTCGTCTATAACAACCACGCCTACAGCGGCCCTCATAATCGCGCGATCGCCAATCTCGGAGGTAGCGGGCGCTCGATCGACGCCAGCAAGTTCGTCCACGACTACCTGGGCAAGCCTGATATGGACATGGCCGCGATTGCCAGAGGCTTTGGCGTCGACGGCGAGCGCGCGAAGACGCCGGCCGAACTCAAGAGTGCGCTCGGTCGAGCGCGCAGGAAGATGGCCGACGGAAAGCCCTACTTGATCGACGTCGAAGTGGCGCGTCATGGCCCGGGCTGGGCCAACGATCCATGGGTGCCGACGCTAGGTTGAGTCTCCCCTCGCATTACCACTCCTGATCGGTGATCGTTGACGTATTGGCAGCGATGGATTCGGCAACCGCAGACCGCGTGGCTGCGCAGGGCGATCTTCCAGCTTCACCTGTGGAGCGGGATCGGCATCGGCCTGTATGTGCTGCTCGTCAGCGTGACCGGCAGCGTTCTTGTCTACCGCAACGAGCTCTTCAGGGCTGCGGTCCGCGACCCGATCATCGTGACCGCGTCGGGCCCGCGCTTGACGGACGAGCAATTGACGAGGGCGGCAACACGCGCGTATCCCGGATACGTGGTCACCGACGTCAGTCGGTACCGGGATCCCGATCAAGCCGTCAGCGTTTCCCTCAAAAGCGACACTGACCTCAAAATCCGGCTTTTCGATCCGTACACCGGAGAGGATCTGGGCGATTCCGTGCCGCTCGGCATCTGGCTTGTTTCCAAGCTCATGGAACTGCACGACGACCTGCTCGGCGGCAGCACGGGTCGAGCGGTCAACGGCGTCGGTGCGCTCCTGATTGTCGTACTCGCATGCACGGGAATCGTCGTGTGGTGGCCGGGGATCAAGACGTGGCGACGAAGCCTGACCGTTCACAGGAACGTCGGGTGGCAACACTTCACCTGGGACTTGCACAGCATGATGGGCTTCTGGACCTTTGGATTCATCTTGTTGTTTGCGGTAAGCGGGGCCTATCTCGGCAACCCCGAGTCGTTTCAGAACCTCGCCGATCGTCTCGAACCTCCGACTGACGCCAACGCCGGGACGCGCATCGTCGACCAGGTTCTCTATTGGCTCGCCTACCTGCATTTCGGTCGCATCAATGGCATCGGGATTCCCTGCAGCGGCCCCGGGCTCTGCGACATGACAACGAAGTTGATTTGGGCCGTCTTGGGACTCGCCCCTGCGGGCATGTTTGTGACCGGCGCGGTGATGTGGTGGAACCGGGTGGTCCGAAAAAAGCTGCGGCAGACCTCGCGGCGCTCGCTGGCGCGGACGAAGACGATACAACAACAGCTATAAGACCTGTGTCCATTATTCGTTGACATCTACGTCGCGTGGGCGGATCATCCGCGCAGTGCGATCAGGCGGCCGATCCGCCCGGGGATCGCATCCTTCCGTGCACCCGTTCACAGGGTTCTATAGGTTCCTGATGGTCCTCTCGTCTCTTTGTTGGCTTCGCAGGACAAAGGAGAAGAGTGATGCACGCTCAGCGAATCGCACGTTTTGTCCTCCTTGGGTCTTTCCTCATGCTACCTGCCGCCCGGGCACAGATAGCGAGTGGTACCATCGCGGGAACCGTTCGGGATGCGTCAGGTGGGCTGATCCCTGGCGTGACCGTGGAAGCCAGCAGCCCGGCACTGATCGAGAAGGTTCGTTCCGTTGTCACCGACAACCAGGGTTTGTACAGAATCGTCGACCTGCGGCCCGGCACCTACACGGTCACCTTCACGCTGCCCGGATTCGCGACGTACAAACGAGACGGCATCGAACTGACCACCGGATTTACCGCGCAGGTCAACGGCGACATGAAGGTTGGAGCGCTCGAGGAGACGGTCACGGTCTCGGGTGAAGCGCCGGTTGTGGACATCCAGAACGTCCGGCAGCAAACGACGATCGCGCGTGAAACCCTCGATGCCATTCCGACGACCAAGCGCATTGGCCAGTATGCCTCCATCATTCCCGGGGCCACATACGTGAATCCGACGTTTCAGGATGTCGGCGGCAACCAGGGAGAAGGAGGCCAGTTCGGAATTCATGGCCAACGTGGCGCCGACCTCAGCACCAACGTAGACGGCATGAACCAGAACCAGCAGGCGCTGGGCGTGTTCAGCTTCAATTCTCAGTCATTCCAGGAAGTTGTCGTCGAAACCGGCGGCATGTCGGCCGAGGCGATGAGCGGCGGGATACAAGTCAACATCGTCCAGAAGGATGGCGGCAATCGATTCTCGGGAAGCTTTAGCACGTCGTACGCCGGCCCCAAGTTCCAGAGCGGGAACCTGAACGACGACCTTCGAGCCCGCGGGCTGACCACCGACATTTCGATCCGGCATACTTACGACCACGGCGGCGCGTTCGGTGGACCGCTCAAGCGGGACAAGCTGTGGTTCTTCACGGCGCACCGCTGGTGGGGCGCCTCGCGCTATATCCAAGGCAGCTATTTCAACAAGCTGCAGGGCACCCTCTTCTACGAGCCCGACCTGGAACGGGTGTCGCGCAACAACGAGTACTTCCAGGACCACAGTGTCCGCCTCACCTGGCAGGCGACGCAAAAGCAGAAGCTCGTATTCTCCTTCTCGCAGCAGAACAACTGCAGCTGTCCGTTCGGCCTCACTGGCGTTGGCGGCGTCAATGCCGTGAAGCCGGCGCCGGAGTCCCGCGGGTTGCATGTCTACAATCCGCAGTATCTGCCGCTCGTCAGCTGGAGTTATCCCGTCACCAACAAGCTCTTACTGGAGGCGGGCGTCTCGGACAACGTGCTGGACGAAGACTCGCGCCGGCAGGACCGTCTGGATCGAGATGGCACGCTGGTCGGGGTCAACGACATCCGAGTGACGGACCTCGCGCTCAACGTCGTGTACGGTTCGGACGCCAACAACAATATCTGGTCCGGCAGCTACACTCGCCGGTTCGTCAACAAGTACAACAGCCGGGTTTCCATGTCGTACATCACGGGAACCCACAGCCTCAAAGTCGGGTACTTCGCGCAACAGTATTACCTTGGGCGTGAAGGCGCGTACACCGATCTGAACCAAATCACCGGGGCGCGCTCCTACACCTTCCGGAATCGCGTGCCCCAGTCGGTCACGATCTGGGCGACGCCGTTCGAGGTGGTTGAGCACACCAACAATCTCGGCATCTACGCGCAGGACCAGTGGGTCGTCAAACGGGCGACGCTCAATCTGGGCGTGCGGTACGACAGCCTCTACGGGGTGATCCCGGAGCATCATCTGCCGGTTGGATTATTCGTCCCGGCGCGTGACTTCCCCGCCGTCAAAGGTTCGCCGGACTGGAAAAACGTGAACCCGCGGCTTGGTGTGTCCTATGACCTCTTTGGCAACGGCAAAAGTGCGCTGAAGGCGTCTCTCGGTCGCTTTGTTCCGTACACCGTCGCTGCGTCGAATAACCCCGCCTCGAATCAGGCAGCAAGCGCCACACGGACGTGGAGCGACACGAATGGAAACTACGTCCCGGACTGCGTACTCGGTCCTGGCGTCCCGGCGGCGAACGGTGAGTGCGGGGCGTTATCGGACGCGACGTTCGGTCAGGTACGGGCGGGCAACACCACGTTTGCGGATGATGCGCTGAAAGGGTTCAACAAGCAGCAATCCAATTGGCAAGCCGCGGCGTCGATCCAGCACGAGCTGCGGCCGGGGATGGCGCTGAACGTCGGCTACTTCCGCACGTGGTATCAGAACTTCCTCATCACAGACAATCTGGCGACAACTGCAGCAGACTACGATCCCTTCTGCGTCGCCGTACCTACGGACAGCCGGCTGCCAAACAGCGGGCAGCAGCTCTGCGGCTTCTATGACGTCAAGCCGGCGCTCTTCAACGTGATCCAGAACGTGCGCACGCAAGCGTCGAATTACGGCAAGCGGAGTGAGGTCTTCAACGGGATTGATGTCACCTTGATGACCAGATTCGCGCAGCGTGGACAGTTCTCCGGAGGTCTGAGCGTCGGCCGCACCGTGCTCGACGCCTGCGAGGTCACGGCCAAAGTTCCGGAAGCGCTGCAGGGCATCGATACGATCACTCTCGGAGCGGGCGGGGCGACCTCCTGGACCGCCAAGCAGAACTGCCGCAACGCGCGGCCATGGTCTGCCGGCACGCAGGTGAAATTCCTGGTCGTGTATCCGTTGCCATGGGACCTCCAGACGAGTGCAACGTTCCAGAATATTCCCGGGATCCCGGTCACCTCGACGTACCCCGCACCGAACGCTCTGGTCAGGTCCTCGCTCGGCCGGGATCTCGCGTCCTGCCGCGGGGCTGCGACGTGCAATGCGAACGTGAACCTGGAGTTCCTCGATCCTGCGGCGAATTATGAATCCCGGCTCAGCCAGTTGGACCTGCGCTTGACGAGGCGCTTCCGGGCCGGCCCGACCACGTTCCGCGGCAACTTCGACATCTACAACGCGCTCAACGGGGCATCCATTCTCTCGATGAACGCCGGTTATGGCACGAACTGGCTTGCCCCCTATGAAATCATGGGCGGCCGGCTGTTCAAGTTCAGCGGGCAGTTTGAGTTCTGAGAAAGACCGGAGTAGGATGCGCGCGACCGCGTCCGGGGTTTCATGACGAGGTGAACGCTTTATGACTGTCCAAGAGCATACGCCACAAGAACCCAACCACGTTTCACGCCGCGCGTTCATCAAAGTGGTGATTGCCAGCGGCGCGGCCGTTTCCGCATCCGCCTACCTCTTTCGGGCACCCACGTTACTGGGCCAGAGTTCGCTGCCCGGCGCGGTGGAGCGTCTGATGACGTTGAACGTCAACGGTCAGATGCGGCGCGTGGACGTGCTGAAGCAGGAAACGCTTGCCACGACGCTGCGCTACAAGCTTGGCCTGACCGGCACGAAACTGGGGTGCGACAGATCGGAATGCGGCGCCTGCACCGTCCTGATAGACGATGTGCCGCATTACTCGTGCTCGATACTCACGCACACGGTTCGCAGCCAGAAGATTCAGACCATCGAAGGACTCGAGAGCCCAAACGGCACGCTGCATCCGGTTCAGCAGGCGGTGGTCGACGAGCAGGGATTCCAGTGCGCGTTCTGCATGTCCGGATTCATCATGGCGACGGTCGGTTTTCTCAAGGCCAACCCGAACCCCACGCGCGCCGAGCTGGCGCATGGCATTTCAGGTAACCTGTGCCGCTGCATGGATTACGACAAGATTCTGCGCTCGATGACGCGCGCCGCTGAGTACATGCAGAGGGCCACCTAGCCTCAATCGATCGACACAGGCAGGCGTGTTGGACGCCCGCCGCGTGACATCCGTGTAGGAGGAGATGGGGACATGGCAATCATTCACGACGTAATGCCCGTCTTCGAGCTGTTTCAGCCGACGACCGTCGATGACACGCTCGCGCTCCTCGAGACGTACAAGAAGGATGCGTGGGTCCTCGCCGGGGGTCTGGACACATTCGATTGGTTGAAGGACCGCAACAAGCGCCGCAAAGTGGTCGTCGATCTCAGCGGCGTTGAGGAACTGAGGGGCGTGAAGACAACCGACGATGGCGGCATCGAGATCGGTGCGGCGACGACGCTCACCAACCTGGTGAAGCATCCACTCGTCAAGGAGAAGTATCCGATTCTGACGCAGGCCGCCGAGCTGGTGGCCTCGCCGCAGATTCGCAATCAGGGCACCGTTGGCGGCAACGTCTCGCAGGATACGCGTTGCTGGTACTACCGTTCGGGGTGGAGCTGCTATCGGGCCGGCGGCAACATCTGCTACGCGGACACGCCAAGCGCCATCAATCGCGAGCATGCGATCTTCGACGCGAACCGCTGCGTGGCGGTGAATCCGTCCGATACGGCGCCGGCGCTCATCGCGCTCGACGCCAAGATGGTGATTCGCTCCTCGGACGGTGAGCGGGTGGTGGACGCGGAGAACTACTTCATCGGACCGTCGGTCGACATCATGCGGATGACGGTGCTACGGCCAGGCGAGCTGCTGACCGCGATTCGTGTCCCCGCCACGTGGGCGGGCGCGGAGTTCTACTTCGAAAAAGTCCGCGAGCGCCAGGTGTGGGACTTCCCGCTCGTGAACGTCGCGGCGGCGCTGAAGGTGGCCAACGGCACTATTCAGGACTCGCGCATCGTCGTCAATGCCGTGGCCGCGCGTCCCATGCGGCTGACGTCGGTGGAAGACGCCGTGGCGGGCAAGCCGCGGAACGAAGAGACGGCCACGATGGCGGGTGAGCTGGCGGTGCAGGGCGCCCGACCGCTCGCGCATAACGAATACAAGATCCCGCTCATGAGAAACCTGGTGAAGCGCGCCATCAGGGGAGAGGCACAGGCATAAGCATGAATTACCTTGTGCAATGGGGCATAAACCCCTGGGGCGAAGACACGCTTATTCACGCGCAGTGGGGTCTGGTCTACGTGGCATTGGCGTTCGGCGTCTGCTTCATGCTGGGGCATACGCTCTTCGTGAAGTTCTGGCCGAAGCCGGCGGGACCGAGCAGCGCGCCGGTGAACGAAGCGGCAGCGGCCAAGGTGCCTGCGCGCGTGAAGCGGCACTCGCTTGCGGCGCGGACGTTCCATTGGATCATGGCGGCGTCGATGCTGACGCTGCTCGGCACGGCCATGGTGCCGATCCTCGGGCTCGAGTTCAACTGGGTGGAGATCCACTGGATCGCCGGCCTCGTCCTCACGGTGTCGATCCTTTACCACGTCATCCACGCGAGCTTCTGGCTGGACTTCTGGTCGATCTGGCTGAACAAGGAAGATGCCGGCGAGGCGATCGCGCGGTTCAAGCGGGCCATGGGCCGGAGCGCGCCGGCGCCGCGCAAGGCCGCGAAATATCCCTGGGACAACAAGATGTATCACACGGCCATTGTGCTGTCGGCGCTGGCCGTTGTGCCGACAGGGTTGTTCATGATGAAGCGCGTGGAGACGCTCGTCTTCGTACGTAATTCGTATCTCTTCAGCGACGGCACGTGGGGCGTGATGTACGTCCTGCACGGGCTGACGGGCATCGGGCTGGTGGGCCTGGTCATCGCGCACATCTATTTCGCGATCCGGCCCGAGAAGCTCTGGATTACCAAGGGCATGGTGTTCGGCGACATCACCCGCCAGGAGTTTCTCGCGCACCACGATCCGCAGCGCTGGATCATCGATACCAAAGCAGACGGCACTCCCGAAGGACAGCGTCTGTGACCCGTCATGCGTGACCAACTCAGAGATCGCTGCGGGAAGATTGAGGAGTGTTACGAGTTCATGCTCGCCTACGCCGCGCAGGGTCTTCGGACCGAGCCGGGAGGCGGCAGCGGCTCGCAGCTCCGGACGCTGCTGACAAAGTGCGATGAAGCGCTCGACGGCCTCGGAGACGTGTTCACGGAGATCGTGCGGAGCGAACAGCTCCGGCCCGCGGAAAAATACGATGCGTTCATCGCCATGCTGAACCGGGACGCCAGCGACGCCCGCGCCGCAGTCGGCCTGGTACTGGCGCAGCCTTCCATCAGCTCGCAGCTGATCGACAATCTCAACGCGTCGATTCACCTGCGCGCGCTGCTGACCGATCTGTTTCTCATCGACGAGATCGTCCGGCCGGAAACTGTTGGCAGTACGTTGCCCTGAGAAATTTCTGTACGAGGTGTGAGCATGGCTGACAAGAAACTCGTCGGACAAAACTACACGACCCCCGACCTCAGGGCGAAAGTGACTGGCCGCTCGAAATATGCGGAGGACTTCCGCGCCGAGGGGATGCTGTTCGCGAGGCTGCTCCTCAGCCCATACCCACACGCGCGTATCGCGAGCATCGATACGAGCGCGGCACTCGCCATGCCGGGCGTGAGAGCGATCCTCACGGCCGACGAGGTGCCAGGACCCAAGGATCAGGTCAACGACGCGGGCCAGACCATTCGAGCCAACCCGAAGAGTGAGAAGGCGCTGACCAACGAGCCGCTCTATCAGGGCGAGCCCGTTCTTGCCGTGGCGGCCGTCGACGAGCTGACGGCGGCTGACGCGATCGAAAAGATCAAGATCCGGTGGGAACGGTTGCCGTTCAGTGTGGATCCGGTCGCGTCGCTGCTGCCAGGTGCAATGAATCCCCGTGTGGAAGGGAACGTCTGGGTGCGGGCCACGCCCGTGCAAGGGCAGCCACCTGGTCTGCCCGAAGTGGTCGATTTGAAATGGACTCAGGCGGAAGTCGAGGAGTACAACGCGGGCCGTCTGCCAATGGGCAAGGACACCGATCCGAGCTGGTCGTACGGCGACCTCGAGGCCGGCTTCAAGAAAGCGTCGCTCGTTCTCGACGAGACCTTCGTCACGCCGAACACCAGCCATCAGTGCCTCGAGAGCCGCACCTCGATGGCGTACTGGCAGAACGGCAAGCTCTTTATCCACCTGTCGACGCAGAGCACCGTGCAGACGGTGATGTCGGTAGTGCGCTGGCTGGATATCCAGCCGGAAAACGTCGTGCTCATCAGCGAGTACTGCGGCGGCGGTTATGGGAGCAAGGGGACGGGGACGGTCTCGGATGTCATCCCGGCGCTCCTGGCCAAGAAGACGGGCACGCCGGTGCAGATGCGCATCAGCCGCGAGGAAGAGCACTCCATTGGTGGCGGGCGTCCCGCCGTGCACGGCCGGATGAAAGTCGGGTTTACCAAGGAAGGTCGCATCACTGCGGTCGACCTGTTCACCGTGGTCGAAGGCGGGCCGTACGGCCCGGGGAACGACGGCAACACGGCCAGCCGCTTCGCGTCGCTGCTGTATCAGCCCGAGGCCATGCGCTGGCGCGGTGTGACGGCGATCACCAATACGCCTCCTCGCCGCGCGCAGAGCCAGCCTGGCGGTATGCAGGGCATCGTGCTGATGGAACCGGTGGTCGCCAAGGCGGCACGCCAGCTCGGGATCGACCAGGTCGAGATCCGGAAGATCAATGCGCCGGCCGGCAAAGCCAAGTTCGGCGCGGCGGATGCGCGGGGCAACCGCACCTATCCGACCAGTTGCTTCGTCAAGGAGGCGCTTGATAAAGGCGCGCAGATCTTCAAGTGGGATGAACGCAAAGCCAGAAACGGTCAGCGCGAGGGCACGAAGGTGCGTGGCAGCGGCGTGGCGATCAGCGCGTATAACGCGGGCTCAGTCGGCTTCGACGGCCTCTTCGTCATCAAGCCGGACGGCCGGATGTACATCCAGACCGGCATCGGCAACCTTGGCACCGAATCGTTTTCTGATTGTCAGCGCGTTTCCGCCGAGATGATGGGCATGCCCTGGGAGAAATGTGAGCTCACCTGGGGCGACACATCCAGGAACCTGCCGTGGAGCTGCGTGTCGGGTGGCAGCCAGACGATACACGCGATGACGCGCGCCGCGCACGCCACGGCGACCGATGCGATCAAGAAACTGCAGCAGATCGCGGCGATGGATCTCGGTGGCCGGCCCGAGGACTACGTCGTGGCAAACGAGCGGGTCGCGCGCCGAGGTGGAGGCGCCGGTATGACGCTCGCGAAGGCTGCGCAGCGGGCGATCGAGCTCCGGGGGATTTACGACGGTCACGAAGTGCCCAACGAAATCAACGCCTTCACCAAGCGATCTGCCGCGGCGCTTGCCGGGCAGGGCTTGATGGGCGTGGCCAAAGACGCGTACCCGCGCGACGGCACGTCGATATCCTTCGTTGCGGCGTTTGCCGAAGTCGAGATGGACGTCGAGACAGGCGTGTACCGCATTCTCGACTATCTCTGCGTCGCCGACGTCGGGACCGTCATCCATCCAAACTCGCTGGGCGGCCAGATACTCGGCCGCTCGATTCTGGGCATCGGGCACGCGATCGGCCAGCGGTGGGTGTACGACCAGCGCTACGGCGTGGCGCTGGCGCGGAGGTTCTATCAGAACAAGCCGCCGTCGATTCTCGACGTGCCGGTGAACATGGATTGGGCGGCAGTCGAGCTTCCCGATCCGGAGTCGCCGGTTGGCGCACGCGGCATCGGCGAGCCTCCGGTCGCAGCTGGTTGCGCGGCCGTGCTGAACGCGATTTCCGCCGCCGTGGGTGACGAGGTGTTCGTGCGCGCGCCCGTGCAGCTCGACCACATCTTGACCGCGTTGGAAATGGGCAGACCCACGCAGCCCCGATTGACGGCGAACGTCTGACCTCCGATAACTCCCAATTCCCAACTTCCAATTCCCAAGGAGCTCGTCTTGGGAGTTGGGAGTTGGAGGTTGGGATACGCGGCGCGGACCTTTAGGTCCGCGTGAAAACACTCCTCACGCCTCTTTCCTGAAGCCGTACAGCTCCGCCGCATTCTGCACCAGGATGCGGTTGCGCGTCGGCTCGTCCGGCGCCCATTTCGACATGAGATCGAACAGCATCGCATCGTCTGGCTTCGTGGTCTCGTTCGGATGCGGCCAGTTGCTCCCCCACACCATGCGTTCGGGCGCGGCCTTGATGTAGGCCTGCGCGACCTTCGTAATGTCGGCATAGCCGGGCGGGCCGTCCTTGGTGTTGTCGTAGGTCACCGACAGCTTGACCCACGTGCGCCCCTTGTCGACCAGCTTGCGGACGACGTTGTAGACCGGATGGCTCAGGCCGGCAGGCTGCGGGACGTGCCCCATGTGATCGAACACGAGCGTGGAGGGCAGGCGATTCCACAACGCTTCGTTTGCGACGATCTGGTCGGGACCCATGTTGATCTGCACGTGCCAGCCGAGCGCGGTCACGCGCTTCGACAACGGTTCGATCATGTCGATCGACGTCGCCGCCGTGGAGGTATCGGTGATCGAGAAGCGGATGCCGCGAATGCCGCGGTCGGCCAGCGCTTTCAGCTCCGCATCCGTAACGGTCGGGTGGACGACGGCGACGCCACGCGCATTCGGCCCCAGCTTCGAAATCGCATCGAGCGTCACGCGGTTGTCGGTGACGTAGGCTGACGGCGTCACGATGATGTTGCGGCTCGTGCCGATCCGGCGCTGCAGCATGCGGAATTCCTCGACGCGCGCGTCTGGTATGAGCCGGCCTCCTGACGTCGGGGCCGGAAAGCGCACCGCGTCGTAGATGTGGTGGTGGCAGTCGCACGCGCCCGGCGGCGCCTTGAGCTTCGCCGGCTCGGTGCCCGCGGAATTTGGCACCTGCTGGGCAAACATTTCTTCAACGTACATTCGCGATGACGTTGCCGCCAGCGCCAGCATCGAGGCGCCTTTGATGAACGTGCGTCGTCCGAGCATGTTTCTCTCCGCGTTCGCGAGTCTGTGGTGCGCCTCGGATTGTGCACCAGGACGCGGCTATTGCCTTTACGAAATTCGGTGCTCAAGCCCCTAGGCCGAGATGAGGCATTACGGGCGTATACTGCGCCGCACACGGTCCTCTCGGTCGCTCGCCTTCTTACATGTCCCGTTTACGGAGGAGGATATATGAGGCGTTTTCTCAGGGGATTCTCGATCGGCGTCCTGAGTGTTTTTCTGACCGCCGGCCTCGCCTGGGCGCAGCTGTCAACCGCCCAGCTCAGTGGTCGGATCACCGACCAGAGTGCTGCCGTTCTTCCCGGGGTCACCGTCACGGCGACGCAAACGGCCACGGGGTTCACCCGAAGCGACGTGACCGATAGCAACGGGTCGTACGTGCTGTCGAACCTGCCGCCCGGTCCCTATCGGTTGGAGGTGTCGCTCTCAGGCTTCCGTTCCTACGTCCAGACGGGCATCGTCCTGCAGGTCGCCGGCTCGCCGGCGATCAACGTGGTGCTGTCGGTCGGTGCGCTCGAGGAGTCCGTGACGGTGGAAGGGGCCGCGCCGCTGGTGGACGTGCAGAGCTCCGGCATCAGCGACGTCGTTCGGAACGAGGAAATCCTGGCGTTGCCGCTCAACGGTCGCAATGCCGTCGAGCTCGTGATGATGTCGGGCGCGGCCGTGCAGGTGACAAACGCACCGCAGCGGGCGGTGCCCGGCGGGCTCGGGGTGTCGGTGGCCGGCGGGCAGTCCTTCGGGGTGGCGTACCTGCTCGACGGCGCCATGCACAACAACCCTCAGGACAATTTGAACCTCCCGTTCCCGTTCCCGGATGCGCTGCAGGAGTTCAGCGTGGCCACGAGCGGATTGAGCGCCCAGCACGGCATGCACTCCGGCGCCGCGGTCAACGCCGTGACGAAGTCGGGCACCAACCGCTTTACGGGCAACGCCTTCGAGTTCGTGCGCGATCGGCGCTTCAACGCCAAGAACCCGTTCGCACAGATCGGACCGGACGGGAAACGCGTGGACGATGGCCTCAAGCGCAACCAGTTCGGGGGCACGCTGGGTGGACCACTCGTGCAGAACCGGCTGTTCTTCTTCGGGGCGTTCCAGGGCACGACGGTCCGCCAGCAGCCGGCCGCCAACATCGCGTGGGTGCCGACGCCAGCGATGCTGGCCGGCGACTTCACGGCGTTCGCCTCGCCCGCCTGCAACGGCGGACGGCAGATCGCGCTGCGCGGTGGATTCGAGAACAAC
>Ga0208185_1000144_pt1 | contig 45951 bp, 67 predicted proteins | sample EasRivMeERMLT700_FD_187532 | JGI IMG/M metagenome (GOLD analysis project Ga0208185, IMG submission 187532) | Soil microbial communities from meander-bound floodplain in the East River, Colorado, USA - East River MetaG ERMLT700 (SPAdes) (version 2) | ecosystem: Environmental > Terrestrial > Soil... | reverse complement strand
AAGACAGCCGAAGGGGAACCGAGTCTCCCTCCGGTCGCTCTGGCCCGCTACTTGTACACCGCACCAAAATCTGCGGAGACGGGCTGTCCCACCAGTCAGCGCACCCAACTCAGGGTCAGCGCGGAGGTAAGCCGCTCACGGTCGCCCTGGTGCTGGTGTGTGCAGCGACCGAAGGGGAGCCCTGACAGCGGCCTCTCGATTCATGCTGGAATGGCAGGACGAGGCGCTCAGGCCCTTCTGCCGCGGGATTGGTGGTTGCGTAGTGGCAGGAAGGCCGGGCGGGTCGGGAGGTCTATGGGGGATAGGCGGCTCCCTGGCGGTCGTTGGACCGGGTCAAGCGAACGGCCCCCGGAGGCGATCCGGAGGCCGTGGAGGGGCGGGCAGTTATGGGGGAGGCGTCTACCGCCAGTCCTGCCCGAAGGCGGGCCAGGGGCGGCCTTCGTGCGGCTGGCCGTTTGCCGGGTGCTCGACGCGGTGAACGTCGAGCACCTTGCGGTAGGCGTCAACGGCCACGTCGGCGGACACGTCGGGGCCGTCTCGAAACACGCCGCGCGGGATCATGCTGCACCGCCGGGGAAGTCGAACGCCGCGACGTGCGGCAACGCCCGGCATGGGGCGCTGTCGTTGTGGTTCTGCTCGCGGTACTCCGGCTTGCCGTGCGCCGCCGTCCAGGCCGCGACGAATGCCGGCGCGTCGCAATCTTCCTCAAGGTAGACCGTCCGGCCGTCCCGGCTCCGGAACGAGTACCGCGTCACCGCGACGCCCACCGCGCGCACGTCCGCCGCCGGCACTTCGAGCCACCCGTGTCCGGGGTCCGTGTGGAAGGTGTACGTTGTCATGCCGTCACCCCCGCCGCGTCCGTCTGCGCCACGTCAAAAACCGTCACCGGAACGAAGCGCGGCCGGCCGTCCGGTCCGTCCGTGATGCTTTGCAGCTCGCCGTCAGCATCCCGCTTGCCGGCCGGCGCCCACACCATCAACCCGCGCTCCCCCTTGCGCACCGCGCGCCCGGCCTTGCGCCACTGGTGAAACCCGCCCAGGATGGTAGCGTCCGGGCGCTGCATGTACACGAGACACGAATTGTGGACCGACAACCCGCGCCCCGTCACCATCACCGCGCCGGCCATCTTGCCAGCCAGCGCCGCGCGTTCCTCGTCAGGCATCGCGCCGATTTTCTTGGCGATCTCGTAGAACCGTTGCCGGCGCTCGGCCGCGGCGGCCTGCTGCTCCGGTGTCGCCTGCTTGCGTCCCATGTTCCAGTCCTCCCGGTTGCGAAAAAGGCGCCGGAGCCACCTGACCCCGACGCCCTTACCTTACAGCACGTTGGGTGCCGCTGTCAATCCGTGTCGAATGTTTTGTCGAATGCCGGCTCGCGGAACGGCACACCCTGGAACGAGCACGCCGCCTGCCCCGCGGCGATCTCGGCCGCGTCGCGCGCCTCTTGCGCCTCGCGCAACTTGCGTTCCGCCTCTTGCAGCTCGCTCGCGTGATACGACACCCACGCCGCGCGCCAATCCGCTTCCGTGAGCGCCGCTAACGCCACGTCGAACGCCGCCCGCACCGCGGCCAGCGCCTTGGACGTTGCAGCCCCGCCGCCCTCGCGCCGGCAGTAGAGCCCCGTCGAATAGCACCCGCCGCGCGCCATGTTCCCCGGCTTCCAACCGGCGCTTGCCGATTCGTACCGCACGCCGTTGACCGTGAACGCTTCCAGGTACGTCCCGCATGACGCCGCAATCGGCGCCCCGTTCCATTCCGCGGACTTGTGGTATTGCGGCTCAACCCGCACCGGCCCGAGCACGGTTGCCGCCATCATGGCTTGCCCCCTTCCGCCTTCTCGATTGCGGCGCAACAATCCTCCACAACTTCTAATACTTCCTCAATCGTTAAATCGCCGGGAGTTTCCAGTGCCGCAAGTGCCAACTTGAGAGCCGCCAGCATCTCCGGCGCCGCTGCGATGAGGCGGGCGTTTGCGTCCAGCTCGCAAATGTGCTCCGGGTTCCAGTCGTGTGCCTTGACGATCATGAAACGCCCGTCTGAAGTCATGACACAGCGCCCCGCTTCGAGTGTCCACGGCCCCGGCGTGTGCTGCGATTTCATGGCTGCACCCCCGCGCCGGCCGCCCACTTCGAGAATCCGCCCGCGTCCTGGAGCTTGCGCACCAACCCGCGGCGCCGCTCGTCGAATTGCTCGCGCGTCGTGTACGTCGCCCACCACTCCCCGCCGGCCTTGGTGTAGAAGGCGTAGACCGTGCGCCCCTGGGCATCGTCGCTGTTCGGCTCACCGATGGCAAAGCCATGCGGCACATACAGCGGCGGCAGCACGTTTAGCGCATAGTCCGATTGCTCCTCGGTGACGTGCAGCCACACGAACCGGCCGGCCTTGAGATGTTCGGCCATCCGGTCGAACGGCCAACCATCGCACAGCGCCAGCGTTTCGCGTTCCGCATACCGCCGCGCGTGGATAGCGGCGAAGTCGATCACTTGCCCCGTGCCCTCGCACGTCGGGCAGTTGTCCCGTTGCACGCCGCGCTTGCACGAGCACGCCGCGCCTGTTTTCGGTGTGTACGTCATGTGCCGATCTCCCGGTATCGCGTGGCGTCCATTCGCCCCGCCTGTTGCCATCTTACAGCACGGACGGTGCCAGCGTCAACCACCAAAAGCAAACGGCCCCCGGTGGTCCAGGGGCCGCTGCTCAGGTAGAGCGCCGGGAGACGCCTACCAAGGAACCCCGCCGGCCGGCGCCGTGAGCGCGAACGCCAGCGAGAGCACCAAGTACCCGAACGCCACGCACCCAAGGAACGCCAACACCCCGAGCACCGGGAACGGGCGCCGAGGGCGCAACGGGCGCAGCTCTTGGTAGAACATCGGCCGGCGGTTCATGGCTGCACCGGCTTCCGCAGAATCCAGGCCCCGCGCTTCTGCATGCGAGTGCAGCAGTCAACCGCGTCCTGGAACGAGTCCCAACCACAATAGCCCTCGCGGTTCTTGAAGGTTTCCGCCCACGTCTCCAGCTTGGTCCAAGTAGGACCGGACAGAACAAAGGCGTCAAGCTCGTCGCCACGCCGCACACATACCGCCAGATGTTTCAATTCCAACCTCCCGGTTGATTCGATCACGCAGCCACCTTACCACACACTATTCGCTCTTGTCAAGCATCTCGCGCATCCATCCTAGCGCCCAGTTCACTTGACCAACCCAACACGCCAAGCACCACCACGCCCCGTGCTCCCATCGGGCGACGTGTTCCCGGCTCTTGCACTTCTCGCACACAGGCGCCAACTCAGCCCCGCCACGCTTCCCCATCGTCCTGCGCCTCCCGGCTCGTGTCCGCGGCCGGCAGCATCCGCGCCGCCTCAGCCGCCAATAGACACAGCATCCAGCATGCCACGCACCACGGCGCCGCCTCCACGCCGGCCACCTTCCACAGGTGCAACGAGTTCACGGTATCACCGCAGCCGCGGCACGTCCCCCAGACCTTCCAGCCGGTTTTGCGATGCGTTTTCGGTGAGAAGATCCTGACCAGTGTTGCGCGTCTCACGGCCACCCCTTCCGTCCCCGCCCAGAAGAATGCTCGCAGAAACCACCACCACCGCACAGCCCCACCCCCTACAAGTACAGCCGCCGCACATCCGCCTTCGTCAGCGTCACGCGACACAGCCCCGGATTCGCAGTCCCGCGCCGCCGCCGGTCCCGCTGGTTGTCGGCCGGCGTGCCGACGTACAGGTGCGCAGGCTCAATACACGCCGGCACGTCGCACCGATGACACGCGAGTTCCGTGCGCCGCAGCGCGCGCCCTATCCGCGATTCGAGCGCCAGCCGATGCACCCCGACGTACCGCTCGCCTATGTGCGCCTTTGGGTATCCGCCCTTGCTGGTTGCCCCCGTCCAGATCCGACACGGCTTGCCCATGCACTCCACGAGCATGCTCGCCTCGGCCCGCTCAAACATCTCCTCGACCGTCACGCCCCGTCCTCCTCTGCTTGCGAGCAGTAGCCGGCATGGCCGGCGTGCTCTGGTTCAATGGCCTCGCACTCTGGACACTTCGCGGGGAACACCGTCGCCCCGTGCCAATCGCACGTCATGTGGCCGGCACAGCAGCCGCGCCCGCAGTCGATAGACCCGCCGAACCCCTGGCCGTAGCACTCATGCGTCGGCGGTGAGCCGCAGAAGCACGCCGGGATTGGTCCGAAGGTCACGGCTTCCCCTCCGATCCCCGCCCCTTGCGGGTTGAATGAATCGCACACTCCCGGTGGCCGCTGGCAGCCTTACGCCAACAGCCGCCCCATGTACAGAACTTCGCCTTGCGCTTGCGCTCGCGGTACGCCGACTGCATCCGCGCATTCATCGCGCGCACCTCCTCATCCGTCTTTATTGCTCGAACCATCCTTCACCCCCGAAACCCCAACGATGAACCGCTTGCCGCGCCCGACCCAGGTGATGTCCAAGTGCCGGAGCACGACCACCGAATCTCCCTTGAACGCCGCACCAGTGAGCCCGTCTAGAACCGACTTCGCGTAGTTGTCCAAGTCGCCACGCATCGGCGCCCAGAGCCGAATCGTCACGGTGTAGGTGTCGAACGCCTCTAAGCACTCGAAGCCGTGCGTCCGATACCAGTCATCCGCCACTCGCTGTTTCCAGCCCTGGTACGCCTCGTCGCGTACAGCGTGGCCCTGCATGATCCGCGGCCTGGGCGCCGGCACACAGGCGTACTCGAACTGCTTGGTGTACGTCTTGGGCACGATCATGCCAGCAGCCCCTTGATCTGGTACTCCACCAGCTTGTCCGGATTCACCATGATTTTCGTGAACGGCTCATCCTTGAGACGCGCAATCGGCCGGCCGTCCTCCGTCTTGGGTTCCAGCCCAGCCTCCAGCGCCATCCGGATCATGTCCGTGTCCTGGTGAATCTCCCTCACCTCGCGCGTGTACTGCGCCGGCAGGTCGCTCACCGGCACCAGCAACTCCACGCCACCACGCGCCGCCTGCCAGTACGCCGTGAACAGACCATCATCGGCCTCGACCTTGCGCACGCCCTTCTTCGTCGGCGTCACCTTCTCCAGCATCTTCGTCACCTGCGGGCGCAAGGCGTCCACGCGGTCTTGCTTGAACGCGAGCACGATCTTGGCCTCCTTCAAGAGCGCATCGAGTTCTTTGATGCGCTGCTCCTGGAGCACGATAGCCAGCACCGCGTCCTGCACCTCGGCAACGGTGAGTTCCTGAATCTCGGCCTCTTGCTCTGGCGACATGACGCGGCCGGCCTCGGCCTCGCGCATGATCTCCAGAATGCGGTTATCAGAACGGAAGGTCATGGAGACAGCCCTTCTTTGTGAGCAGCGCCTTGATGTGCTGCGTGATCTTGTGCAGCGCGTCCAGCTCGGCGCCCTTCGCCGCGTTGCGCGCTACATACTCGATTGCCGACGCCTTTTCTTCGGCTGTCGTGCATTCGCACTGGAGCGCGTAGTCAAGCTCCGCCCGCGCCACTTCGGTCGGCGTGAACTCGCGGTCTAGGATCTTCTTCGTGGCCGGCACGGGCGCGGGCGGCACCGGGGTCGCCTTGGCGGCCTCGTCTCTGGCCGCCCGGTCCCTGTCGCCGCGCGTCATCGCAGGTGCGGGCCGAGCCGGGGCGGGCGCACTCGGCGCTTCGCGCTTCGCCTCCGGCTGCGACCCACTCTGCTGCTGGCGCATGGCGTGTTCGTACCAGCCCTTGCGCCACAGGTCCGCGAACATGCCTAGGTCCTTACAGGCCCGCGTGATGCTGTCCGACTTGGCCTTCTCCATCGCCGTGGCCGGGTTCTCGTGCTCGAAGTAGCGCGACTCGCCCCACGACTCAGCCAAGAGCCGCGCCGCACCATCCTGGAACGCATACAGGGCGCCGTACAGGCAAACGTCCGTGGTCCGCTTGCCGTTGCGCTCCTTGCTGTAGATTTGTGGCTGGCCGATCATGTGCCACAGCCACCCGCCCACGCCAAACGCATCGTTCAACCGCTGGCGGAACTCCACCTGCTCGACGTAGTGCATGCCGTCCTCGCGGGTCAGAACCCAGTCCACGGGTGTCGGTGCCCGCAGGATCGCGTCCTGCTCCTTTGTGATCGGCGTCCCGCGCACCGCCAGCATGTGCGGCGCCTGTACCAGCGCCGGCACCGCGACGGCTTCCGCCGGCACTGCCGCCAACGACCGCTCGGACTGCACTTCGCCCGTCTCCGGGTCCACTTCTTCGCCGTCCACGATGATCGGGTCGGCCTTCTTGCGCGTTGCCATCGGTCCTCCTACTTGAGCCGCAACCACGCGGCGCGGTCTTGGGTGTTGTCGAACGCGCCACCGTGGCGCGGGTGCTCTTGCGCTGCATCGTACGCATCCTGGTTGTCGCGCAACCATTCATCCGCGCACGAGTGCGAGCAGAACTGCTCACGCTCCGTCTCGATGTACACGTCCTGGACTTTGATCTTCTCGGCGCACTGGTAGCAGCGCCGCTCTGGGTCCAGGTTGATCGTCGCCAGTCGCATCGCAAAACCTCCCGGTTTGTGCTTCTGGTGCGATAATACAGCATCGCCGCCATAGGTCAAGGTTATTCGGTTGACGCCGGGCCGGCAGTCGTGCAGACTGAGGGCCTTCCGCAGTCCCGCCAGAATCCCCAGTCTCGGCCCCCGCCTGGGGGCCTTGCCTTTTCCTTGAGTCAAGGATATGCTGCCGACAGGTTGGAAGGAGGCCACGTCATTAGTGCCAGCAGGTCGTCCGGAGAAAACACAACGTAACGTGAGGGTCCGGGATCTGTACCGACAGGGCCTCTCGATGCCGGCGTTGGCGAAACGGTTCCGCGTTTCGGTCCAGCGCATCTATCAGATCGTTCATGCCAAGGAGAAGTTGTGACCATCTTCAAGCGTATCGCCGCTGTTCTGATGCTCGCTCTTGTGTCCGTGCTGTTGGTGACGGGCGCCAACGCCGCCGCCATGCCCACGGCGGCACAAGTGCAGAACGATGCGGAGCACCTGCCGAACCTGGCCTGGGGTGCCGTGGACTTCTCGATCATCCTGGGTGACGAGGAATGCGCCCCGGACGGGTACGTCCAGGTGCCGATCTATGCATTCGCCACGACGGGCGACCTGCGATTCGTCAAGGTGACGGTCGAGTACGACCACCAGGCGTACACGTTCGAGGGCTTCTCGAACGCCGCGTCAGGCGGATACTTCGACACGAACGACGATCTCCCGTTCGGCGTGTCGCACGAGGACATGACGGAGAACGCCATCGTCATGTGGTCGGGCGGCAACTGGGGCACTGGCGGGCTCATGGGCTACGCCAACTTCACGGCGCTCGACGAGTGGAGCGCCTACACCGCGGCGCTGCGGTTCGATGATTACTGCGGCGCTGGCGTGTCCCACGTCGAATTGCTGGCGTACGACACGGAGTCGCCGTACGGGCTCATCGGTGCCGCGGTCAACATGTGTAACGAGTACGACGAACTGACGGCGCTCGACGGCTCGATCACTATCGTGCCGGCCAAGGTGCGCACCGGCCCTGTTGCCGTGCAGTCGCGGACCTGGGAGCAGGTCAAGAAGCTGTATCGGTAGATGTGCGCGGGGGTTGGTGGAAGGCCCGGCGATGGGTACCCGATACCGGGGTGATCCGTTAAATGACCATCGAAGCCCTGTGTTAGTGGTCAGCCGTCGAGGTGCGGAAACGGCAAGCCACCACCCCCGCGTTTTAAAACGAAGCAGGAGTACAAATGAAGACACTGGCGATTGTGGCGATGACAGGGGATCAGCCGGCGTGGCCGGAGGCATCTCTCAAGCTCGGGCCGTTCAATCTCGGGCGCGGATGGGTGAACACGCAGATTCCGCATGCGACGGTGGCGGGGATGGCGGTGTTCGAGGGGCGCGATGCCATGGCCGTGCTCAAGGGGTTTAACTACGTCGTGTTGCAGCACTGGCCTTCGCAGGCCATCGTGCGCCAGTTGCACGATGCGGGTGTGACGGTTGGATTTTGGCTCAACATGCTGAGCGTGCAAGAGACGCCGATGTGGAACACGGTGCAGGAGCCAGTGCGGCAAGCGCTCATGGTGTACCCGCTCAAGGGGACGGATGGGCAAAACGTAATCACCTGGCCTGGGGCGATTGCGACAGATGTGATGCACCCGATGTTCAAGACGGCGCTGTGCGGGGCGATGGGGTACGTACTCGACACGAGCTACAGACACACGCGGCCGGACTTCTCATTGGCTTCATCATCGGCTACGCGATGGCACCGCTCGTACTCGAACTAGTCATCTGGATGGTCGAACGCAGGGAACGGCGCTCCGAGTCAAAGCGCGACACGGACGACAAGACGGGATGGAAGGGGTACTGACGTGAACGGAGAGACGCTGTACAAGGTGCTTGTGGATGGAAAGTCCTGTCACGGCGGCACGATGGAGTGGAGCCTGCCGCAGGGCGACGCGCCCGGCGAGTGGCACCGATACGACGGCGCGCTCAAAATTTGCGAGCGCGGCATTCACCTTACCCGGAACCCGATGGCCTGGTACAAGCACCGGGCTCGGATCTTCGAGGCCGAGGCGGATGGCATCGCGGAGTGGCAAGGCGACAAGTGCGTCGCCCAGGCAGCGCGGTTGATTCGAGAGGTCGAGGCCCCAGCCCTGTGGGCGCGCATCGAGAAGTTCGTGGACGGCATCGCGAGCGTGCAGTGGTTCAAGCCGGACGGGAAGCCGGACCCAGAGTGGAAACTGTTCACCGGCGATACGTGGGACACAGCGGGGGCCGCAGCGTGGGACGCAGCGAGGGCCACAGCGAGGGCCGCAGCGTGGGACGCAGCGAGGGCCGCAGCGTGGGACGCAGCGAGGGCCGCAGCGAGGGACGCAGCGTGGGACGCAGCGTGGGCCGCAGCGAGGGCCGCAGCGAGGGACGCAGCGTGGGACGCAGCGTGGGCCGCAGCGAGGGCCGCAGCGTGGGCCGCAGCGAGGGACGCAGCGTGGGACGCAGCGTGGGCCGCAGCGAGGGACGCAGCGTGGGACGCAGCGTGGGCCGCAGCGAGGGCCGCAGCGAGGGACGCAGCGTGGGCCGCAGCGTGGGACGCAGCGAGGGCCGCAGCGTGGGACGCAGCGGGGGCCGCAGCGGTGGCCGCAGATCTCCTTGCACGCATCGAATTCGTCCGCGATCTCTCCATCGACCCCAAGCACATCGAGCACGCGGAGGCGCGCTGGCGGGTGTGGCAGAAGGGCTACGCGCTGCTTTGCGATGTAGATGGCGTGCTGTATGTGTATGCGAAGGGAGGACTGACGTGAAGGATGAGAGGATTCGCAGCCTCGCGCGCATCTGGCTCGATCTTGGATTGCACGACGAGATGGAGGCGTCGCTGGTAGCTACGATCAAGCGTGCCCTCGCGGAGAGGGACGCGGAGATCGTGGCGTGGGCAGAGGCACAGGGCAGGCACGGTGCACTGATCGCCTTCCTGAAGGGGGCTGACGATGCCGGGTGAGATCCCCAAACACGTCGCGGATGAAGTGAAGCGGCGGGCCAAGATCGGGACCGGGATCATGGGCTACATCGAAGCACACGCTGATGCGAAGCGCCGCCATGCGGCTGGCGAACGTCAGCGCAGGTGTCCCGTGTGCATGAAGTGGTTCTGGGAAGTTGAGGCGCACAAGTGTCCGGAGGTCCGCGATGCCGGGTGAGATCACACAGCGGGACACCGCAATTCGGCTCGACCTTATGACGGAGGACGTGCCAGTCGTGGGTTGGACGCTCAAGTATGCGGTACCAGCCAAGCGGTATCCGTCAATCAACGATTTCGCGGAGCCCTTCGACATCCGCTTCGAGACACCGAAGGAAGTCGTGTACGAGCTTCGGAATCTGATCCTCGGGGATCGGTTTGTTCCCGTGTATGTCCCGCGCGGGTTCTTGCAAGGGCTTGGGACGCTGACGGATGTCATCAACGTCTACGGGAACGAGCGCGAGAAGTACGGGACGGACAAGGTGCTCGCCGTGGTGAACGATACGCTCGGGATTGACATTGCGATGGCGATTCGATTCGCCGTGAGACGCATGGAGGCCCCCGATGCCGGGTGAGAAGAACCAGTTCTGGGACCAATGTACCTGCGGGCACTTGCGCGACGAGCACAAGCGGTTTGGTGGCGAGTGCCAGGACGACGATTGCAAGTGCATCTGTTTCGACTGGGACCCCGACGCGAGCGACATCCACGATATTGCTCGGGAGGAAAACGGTGCCGGGTGAGAAACCAAAGCACGTTGCTGACGAGGTGAAGCGGCGCGCCAAGGTCGGCACTGGCATCATGGGCTACATAGAAGCACATGCTGATGCGAAGCGCCGCCTTGCGAATGGCGAGCGCCAGCGCAGGTGTCCAGTGTGCATGAAGTGGTTCTGGGAAGTAGAAGCGCACAAGTGTCCGGAGGTCCGCGATGCCGGGTGAGAAGAAGGGGCAGGCGCTTCTGTTGCTTACGTTGTTGGCAGGATGCGACAACCGGGACGACGGCTACCGATACATTGTGCAGACGCCGTACAAAACCTACATCGCTAGCGCCTGGTGTCCGGCGTACACCAACAACTGCATCGAGATCCGGCTTGTCTCCGGTGAGCGGGTGCGGATTTGTGGCTCTTACTCTATCCGGGATTCGGTGATGAGCCATGACTGACAAGAAGCTCGTCCGGAGGGAGGCGCAAACACTCCACGATTGCAGCGTCTACGGGTCGTTCGTGCGCAAGGTTGCCTGGTACGAGCAGGGCCTCGCGGACCTGGCAGCGGGGAGGCATGCGACGGGGTGTGAGTGCGTCCGTGAACGCCTTGGATGGCCTGGCGTAGATGATCCCGGTAGGCCGTGGAATGGGTGTTCCGAAATCGCCCGCCGGATGCTCGCGTTCGAGGGGTACGAGGTCACGCTGGCCTCGATGGAGGGGGAGAAATGAAGGCTGAAGATCAGGTGCCCAGCAGGGAGACGTGCGAGCGGCTGAAGGCGGCGGGGTTTCCGCAGGATGACACCTACTTCTACTGGGACAAGACGGACCTCAACGAGTATGGGGTGTATGCGTTCTGGAGTACCTACAACCGGGTTGGCGCCGCCCCGACCGTAGGGGAGTTGATGGAGGTATTGGTCAAGGCCGGGTATAGCCCAAGCGTCGGTGCCGTCGGAGAGCTTGGATATGGCGCATCTTCCACGGCATCGAAGGCAGGAACGGTTCCGGTGTTTGTGACGAGCATGCAGGTTTATCCAACTGCCGCCGAAGCCGCCGCGCTGCTCTGGTTGAAGGTGAAGGGGGAGAAATGACCAACTGGCTCGACCCGGATGAGGTGAAGGCAGCCTACGACAAGGCAGAGAGTACGCGCGGGAAGTGGTCGGCTGCTGCAACAAACGACTACCACGCTTACAATGCCGTTGCGGTCCTCTCGGCCCTCGCGGAGTTGGACCCACGACAGTTGCAAGCCTATGGCTGCGACGAGCTTTGCAACCGCAACAACCCAATTTCCAACGCTGCTGGGAAGCCGTGCGACTGTTCCCCGGGGCACTTCTTCCGCATCTGGCGCGTGGCGCTGGTCGTGACGGGGAAGGAGGACGGACGTGACGCAGGAAGAGAATCCTTGGGGGGTCAAGATTGAGGACAACGTTCTCATGCTTCCCCACCAGTGTCAGGACTGGATAGTGGCGCCGGGTGGGGATGAGTTTGTAGACGAGGATGCGAAGGATGACATCCAGGACTTGATGAAGTACCACGGTTTCGTGCCGAGCAAGGAGCAAGGGGCGGAGTGGGCGAGGAGTCTGGCGATGGAGCTGCTCAAGTGGGCAGACTTGCTTGAGAAGGAGGACGCGGGGGCATGAAGGAGGAGAGGATACAAGAACTCGCACAGGGATTCCGCTGCCAATGTCAGAGCAGCAGCTTGAACGACGAGGACGCGGTAGAGGACTACAACGTCCAGAGATTAGTTGAGATCCTTGCCGAGCGCGACCGCGAGGTGGAGGAGTGGGTAAGGAAGAAGCAGCACCTTGACGCCGACTACCAGTATCTCGGGGTTCTGGAGGACCTCCTCGACTTCCTGGAGGCGCGGGGATGAGCGCGGAGGACTGGGTCGGGGCGATCTCCGCAACCACGGTGTTCCTGTTCGTCGCGTGGTGCATGTTGGACTTGTGGCGTACAAGGGAAAAACAAAGGGAGCCCTCAATGGCAGAAGCAGGAGTGAAGGTCGAGGTTGTGGAGCCGAAGGTGAGGTTCAGCATCGTGCGAGATTACGGCGCGGGCGTCAACACCTACGACTTCACCGAATCCGAAGCCCGCGCGATCTACGGTGGGCTGGCGGTGCACTTCGGAGATCCCTGGAGCACGACGTTTGAGAAGAAGGACGCCGAGATCGGCAGACTAAAAGCCGAGGGTGCTCTGCTTCGCAAGCGGGCCGAAGGCTTGGTGGCCGAGGACGCGCGCCTGCGCGACTGGATGCTGTACTGGAAACGCAACCTTGCGGTGTTCGGCGGAGGGCGAAACGAGATTGACAGCGCGCTGGAAGGCTTCTCGGCGCCGGAGTCGCAGATCAAGATTCGGTAGTCTGGTAGAATCGGGAATCGGAGGATCGAAGTGGACCGTGAAACCTGGAGGAAGCTCACAGATGACGAGAAATGGACGCTATTTTCTGATGTTCGCGGGATTGCTCGCGCTGCTTGCCACGGCCTGCAAGGAATCCATGACCTCGAACGGACCTGGCAAGACTTCGCCGCCGACCGTGGCGACCGCCGTGACGATGAGCCCGAGAGTGTGGGCAATCCGCAAGAGCACGTGCCAGGACTGCCACACCCGGACCTATAACGGCAACTACACGGCCGGCATCAACATGCTCACCAAGACGAGCCTCGACGACTCGCAGATGCAGACGTTCTACGACGCCATCAGCTACGAGAAGGCGCCGGCCGGGTATCACATCACGAGCGAGGCGGACCGCGAATCGCTGTTGACGTGGGCCTACGAGAGAGGGGCGACGGCCTACGACCTCTACATTCCGAGCACGCTCACCTGGAGCCAGGCGACGCAGCAGAGCGGGGCGTCGAACGGGAGCGACGGGAATGCGGCTGGCAGGTACTACAGCCTGACCATCGAGGACCTGTTTCGCCCGGACATTTGGATCGAGAACTACACGTCCGGCAGCCCGCAGAGCTTGACGAAGCAGTGCGTCACGTTGCAGGACTATCACACCGTCGATGCGGATTCGTTCGCGCATTCCGACAGCCCGGTGGACTACATCGTGCCGGATGGGTTGGCGTTCAACGGCCGTATCAAAGAATTCACGGCCGGTGGCTACGTCGTCCACAACAAGCACATGGGGTTCTTCTTCCATTCGCGGCTGTTGAAGAAGGGCGCGAGCCCAAACAACGCCCGCGACGGGCGGACCTATGTGCGGCTCCAGGTGGATCGTGACTACTTCGCGTTCCGTGGCAAGAGCGAGGCCGTCCACGATGAGGTCGAGACGTACCCGTGGAACACGGCTCCCGCCGACCCATTCCTGGTGAATCAGCCCGGCTATCACAAGGGCACGCGGGCGGATTACTCGCAGACGCCGGTCGATTCCATGTTCCTGCTCGACAACAGGTACTACTGGGTGCAGATGAGCGCCGGTATCGTGAGCGGGAAGATGCGGTACCACGCGACGCTCTGGACGGAGAAGCCGGCCAACGGCGGCACCATGATTTCGGAGATTGGCGCCGAGCGCGACGACGACGACGAAGCCTACGGCGGCTTCGGCTTCTTCACCTACGACACCAACAGCACGAGCAAGAAAGATCGTTGGGCAGAGTGGTACGTCGCCGCCAGCAGCATGCACGGCCAGGGCGGGCTCGGCGCTCCGAACGGCACCGGCTGCCGGCCGCCGTGTGAACTGGACCGCCCCTAATGCCGACGCTCAACCAGCAGCAGTGGGAGTTTGCCGACATGGTCGGGGAACTGATCGAGCACGCGCGCTGGATGGGCTACCGGGTGGCGCTGGGGGAAGCCTGGCGCCATCCGGTGATGATCCTCTGGTACTTCGTCCGCGGGCTCGGCTCGAAGAACTCGTTCCACGGCAAGAAGCTCGCCATCGACATACTGCTGTTCAAGGACGGCGTGTACTTGACGCGGACCGAGGACTACCACGGGCTTGGGATCTGGTGGGAAAACCGCGGCGGGACGTGGGGCGGGCGGTTCAAGCGAGCGGACGGTAATCACTTTTCGCTTGGCGAGAAATGAGTGCGCGGTCGTACCCAGAATGCCCGCAGTGCAAGTCGGAGATGACTTGGCTGCGGGCATTTTGTGTTCCGTGTGGTGCGGGTCCCATGTGTCCTACCTGTTATCGGCAGCACCAATGCTCACTGGTGCGGGTTGAGGCGCTGCGCCCATCCCACGAGAGCGGTGCCGAACATGGACGCCAAGAAGGCGACGACGGCGATGGCGCCGAGCCACTTGGCTTGCGCGATTCGTAGGCCGTCGATCTTCTGCTCGTGTTCCTTCTGTTTGAGGCTCACGGATGTCCTCCATTCATGTGCGCCGGCCCTCCACTGTTCGAGTTCCCGCAACCTTTGATCGAACGCTTCCCAGTCCCCTAGCGTCATGTCTGTGGCCCTCCCACGTCCATCGAGGGGCGATTAGGCGAAAGATGGACCACTCAGTATCCGGATGACTCGCGCCTCTTTTCGACCTTGCGTCGCTCCTTCTCATCCTGTCGCAAGTCCGATCTGGCGGGGATGCCAAACCACGGACCCCAGAACGGCTCCGGCATGTTCTGAATCATAAACGACCGCGCCGCATCTGACTTGCCAGTCGCTCCGGTGCGGTAGGCGGCCTGCCCAGCGTCGGCTGCGGTGCCGAGCGTTGCGCCCAGGATCTTCTCACCCGCGTCGCGCCCGTAGGAGCCCGAGAAGATGTCGAAGGCTGCGATGAGCGACGAGTACATGCCGGCCCCTGCCATCGTCTCGATGATCTGGTGCGACAGCGGATCGTCCTTGGCGTTTTCGTCCTTGCGCAGGGCTGCGAGCGCCCGATAGATACCGTACCCAAGCCCGAGGCTTGCAGCCGTGCCGGCGAAGAGTTTCATCTGCGCGGCCTTGTTGCGGACGGTGCTCTTGGGGTCGGTGAAATTCCACTCGCGGTGGAACTCGGCCGTCGCCCGCAGGTTGAACTGCTGGAACTTGAACATCTCTTTGCCGATGGGGTGCTGCATGACGGCCGGCATGTCGCGCGGCTCGCTGCGCCCGTTGGTGCGCGCCACCAGCCACTCGGCGGCGTTGATCTTCAAGGCTTCGATCTCGGCCGCCGTGTGCGTCGGCTTGAGCGCAATCTTCTGTACAGCCGGGTCCTGCCACAGCTCGCGCGCTACGTCCTGGTAGTAGTTCTTGTTGCCGAATCGGGTGGTCTGCCCAGACCTGATGGCGTGCTCGATCTCCGGGATGAGCGCGTGAATCGAGCGGCGCGCCCACATGCTCGCCTTGAGACGCGGCAGGCGGTCCAGCGGCGTCACCAGGTACGGGTACTTCAAGAGCATGTGCGTGCCCTTGCCGATGATCCCGGAGAGCGACGAGAGGACGTGCGAATACTCGTTCCGCATCGCCGTGCCCATCTCATGCACAAACAGGTCGTGCTCCTCGTTGTAGAACTTCTTCCGGAACTCCTTCGGCAGGTGCGACTCGGAGACGGCGTACCGGAACGAATCGTTCATCGCCCGGAGCCCGTCGCGGTAGCGAACCGGGTACTTCATCTCGTTCGCCCACGTCGAGAGCTGCCGGATGCCGGCGCGCCCGAGCGACTTGACCGACACCAGGGCCGAGAGGTTGTTGAGCGCCTGGCTCGTGGTCTTGGGCGCCTGGTTGCTGGCGATGTCGAAGAGCGTCGCCATCGCGTCCGTGTTCTGCCGGTCGCCCTTCGCAACGTCCATGATGTCGCGGGCGAGTTCCATGTCGCCGCCCCACATGCGCGCCATCTCAACGCGGCGGATGATATTCGGGAAGTACATATCGAATAGCTTCACCGGGTCGAGCACCCGGCCGGACTTCACGTCGAGCAGCCGGTGGCGGTCCAGGAAGTTGGCGTGGCTGGCTTCCGGTTCCCCGATGCTGATGTTGAACAGCGGATCTTCGGCCATGCCGCTCATCTTGCTCAGGTGGTCGCGGACCTGTGCGCGCGTCATGTCGGGGCGGGCCTCGATGGCCTCGTCGATGATCTTCTCCTGGAGCGCCTGGGCGCGCTCGTACTTCTCCTGCCACGCGCGGACTCCCAGCCGGCCGATCTTCCGCGGCTCGGGCGTCAGGGCCTCGGGTGCAATGACCACCGGCAGGCCGTACATGGGCATCTCGACCCAATGCTTGATCGTGTCGGTGGCCTCGACGGCGGTCGATGCGAGCTGGTCCGACCAGAACTTCGTCAAGGCGTCCGAGACGATGGATTCTTCCTTCGTGAGCCCCGCCACACGCCGGCCGTCGATCATGCGCGACGCCCAGTCTGCGATGACACGGACCTTGGTGTTGGCGTTCTCCTGTACGTCCTTCGGCATCGGCTTGCCGGAGACGACGTGCTCCCAGAACGCCTCGAAGTGCTTCGTCTCCTTGGCGTTCATGGTGCGCGTGAAGTCGTCCTTGAGCCCGGCCTTCTCCTGCGCTTCGACCAGTATGCGCTTGTACTCGAACAGGAGTCGGCCGGCGCGTGTGTTGACGGCCTGCTCCACGAAGTTGACGCCACGGTTCAACGCCTCGCCCGGTGCGCCGAACCCAGTGAGCGCGTGGCTTGCCGACTGGAGCTTGCGCGTAATGAGGTTCGGCTGGTGCGGCGCCGTGACGCCGGGTGCGTCGGAGCCCTGGAACAGATGCTCGCGCCCCAGGTCTGGCTCCAGGTCGCTCTTCTGGTACTGGACCTTGCGCTCGCTGGGCTGCTCGACCGGGCGGAAGATGCGATCCTCGCCCACGCCGATCTCCGGGAAGATTTGGTCGATGATGCTCTCGATGCGCCGCGGACCGGGCTGGCCGTTCATGGCGAGGCGTGCGCCTTCGGGCGTGTCCATCGGTCCAGGGCGCAGCGGGCCGCGGTCGAGTGGCGTGCGAGCCCACGCCTCGGCGCTCGCACGCTCGGCGCCCTTGAGGCGGCCGACCTGTGGCTTGCGCCCCCTCGGGAAGATGACGAACGGCAGCCCCGCGAGCGCGACCTTCTTGGCTTCTTCGTCGTCCGATGCTAGGATGGTGCCCGCAACCGCCCCGGCCAGACCGTAAGCGATATACTTGCCGGAATCTCCCTTACGACCACCCTTCCGCTGACGGTTGCGGGTTTTCTCTTCGACCTCTTCGCGCTGGTTGTGACGCTCGACGGCGTCGGCCAGCTTGTCGGCAACGCGCCTGTCCTTCGCAGTGGATGGTCCCGCCTCGGGGGACTTGTCGGCCTTGTCTCCGAGAATGACCTTGGCGCGTGTGACGGCGCGCTTCTCGCGCGGCATGCTGTTCTTCTCGATGTCGGCGCTGACTTCGTGGACGGGGCGCGTGGCAGCATCGACGGCCTTCTCGACCATCGGTCCGAACTCGCGGCCGTACTTCTTGGCGAGGTAGTCGATGGCTTCCGGCGCGCTGGCGAAGATCGAGTCCCAGTTTTGGTTGACGAACTTCTCGACCACCTTGCGGTTGCGCTGCTCGGTGGTCATGCCCTCGTATTCCTTCTCGTTTCCACCGAGCATCCCGCGAATCCGCTCGTCCATGTACAACTCGTCGTTTGCAACCTCGTTCTGCGCGCGCGCGGCTGCGACGACCTCGCTGCGATTGAGGCGTCCCATGTTCGGCGCAAGGCCAGCCTGTTCCAGCGCGTGCTGCTCAAGCTGCATGCCACGCAATTCCGCGGTGCTGGACTTGGCCTTGCGAAGCGACACTTCGAGGAACTGGTCGAAGTCTGGGCGCAGGTTCGGGTCCATTTCGTCCCAGGCGTCGAAGGCTTTGCGCGCGACCTCTCCCAGCTTATCGACGCGCTTCGGGTCGATCTTGCGAGCACCGTAGGCTACGGAGCCCTTCGCTGGCTTCGGCGGTTTGCCGGGCTTCTTCTCGACGGGCGGCGCCTCCGGCTTCGGCTGCTCGGCAACGGGCGCGACCTTCGGCGGCTCCGGCGGGGCGGCGGCCTTGACCGGCGGCGGGGACTCGCCGCGGCCCTTGAACGCGGCGCGCACCTTCCCGAACTCCGTGCGCTCCGTCTGCTTCGGTGCAGCGCGCAGCGGCTCGCGCGGGGTGGCGGCGACCGGCGGCGGCGCCGGAATCTCGCGGAGCGGACCTGCGACTTCGGTAGGCGCCAGCCGGCGGACCGTCTTGTTGAGCGCCCGCTGGGCCTTCTTCTTTGGCAACCGCTTGGGACGGGTTGGTACCAGGCGTGACTCGGCGGCACGCTCGCCGGTCGGCAGGTTGGTCGGCGCCCCGGTCTTGCGGTACTTGGTCGCGGCGCGCGCGCCCGGCGGGGGCGGCTCTTGGCGGCCGGCCACGGGTGGCGGCTTCGTCCCACCGAACTTCGGCCCGAACTCGCGCGCCTGGATCTGGGTGCGCAACTGCTCGGCGGGCGACGGCGGCGGGGCGGGCGGCGGCGCCAACTCGCCTTCCATCGCGGCCACGTCCGCGTCTGTAGCCTCATCCAGCCGGAACCGCTTCATGCCGGGCTCGGCCTCGCCGCGGGCGGTGGCGCGTTCGAGCATGCGCGCCCTTGTCGTGACCGGCGGCTCGGCCCCGACCGGACTCGGCGGCGGTGCGACCGTAGGCCCCACGGGCGGCGGCTGGATGCCGCGGGCGCGCGCGTCCTCGACCGCCACCTCTTTGCGCAACTGCTCGGCGCGGGCCTGGTCCTCGCGGGCGGTGCGGATGATGGCGTCCTGCCTGCTCTCGTCCGCGAAGCGCGCCACGCGGGCCTGCTCCGCTTCGTTCCCAGCCCGTAGCTGCGACTCCTCCAGCGCACCCGTAGCTTGAGCCCGGAACTGGTCCAAAAACTCCGCCTTGAGGCTTTCTCGCGCTTCCTTCATCAAGGCGCCGGTCTGCTTCTGGTTCGCCTTCTGGTACCCGATTTCGCTGCCCTCGCCGCGGTCGCTCGTCTGGTACCGGCGCGCCTCGAATGGGTCCATCATGCCCAGCCGATACCGCGCCTCCTGCGCCTGCTTCTCGCCGCCGGCCGTGCGCGCCAGCTCGACCACGCGCTCCTTCACCATGTTCGTGGTGATTTCCTTCGTAACGTCATTCTTCACAGCGCGATGGCGCGCTATGATCTGCTGCGCAGTAATGGGGTCGATGCGGGCGGCTGTTGCCACCATCTCGGGCGAGAGCGCGTGGGAAGCGCCCTTCTGGTACGGGTCGAGCCCGGCGAGCCGCGACTGGGCGATGAAGTTCAGGACGAATTCCTCGGCCCGGCTGTGCGCGGTCTTGAGTTCGAGCGCCGCATCTTCGGCTGGCGTCCGCTTGCCGTTCGTGGTGGCCTCTAGGGCCTCGGCCGCGAACCCCGTCTGCTTCTTGGCGCCGCGCTCGCGGAAGGACCGCGTCATGCCGGGGAAGTTGTGGCGGATGGATGCGTCGAGCCCGAACGTGAAGGCGCCGACCAGCATGTTCTCCAGGCGGCTCTCGCCGGGTGCGGGCTCGGGCAGGCCCTCGAAGGCGGCGCCGGTCGCAGCGGCCGACACGGCGGGCGTGATGGCCTTGGCGTACTTCGAGCCCGCGAGCGCGGTCTTGGCGAGCGACCCAACGCCGTGCGCGAACAGCGGGTAAGTGACCAGATTCTCGATGGTTAGGCTTGCCCACTGGTCGCCGGTCAGCTTCTCGCCGCTGTTCTGGGCCTCCGCCGCCGCGGCGGTGGCTGCGACTGCGCCCATGCCGGCCTGCTGGGCGATGAACTCCGGCACCCCGCCCTTGATGAGCGCGCCGGACAGTCCACCCATGAACGCCAGTTGCGAGCCCAGGTCGCCGGCCTTTTCAGAGTTGCGCGCCCAGAATCCGGCCTCGCCGTAGACGCCCGCCGTCTCCAGGTCGCGGATGAACGTCTTGGAGTTGAAGATGGGCTTCTTGCCCCAGCCGGCGCCCATCAGTTGCACGACGTTCTGGGCGGTCTGCAAGCCGCCCGCGCCGAACCCCACGACGGGGCGCATGACAGGCTCAAGAATCTTCATGGCGCGCGACTGCTCGGGCAGCGGATGGCCGGAGATTTTGCCCCACTTCTGCGGCGACATGCGCCCGAGAGACGGGCCGAGCGGCGGGCCGGGGAGCGGCGGCGGCGCGTCCATCGCATCCCGGAATGGCGGCGGCTTCGGCCCCATGTCCATCGCGCTATTGACCTGCTGGAGCCCGGCTTCGAGGTCGTTCTTGGGTTGGTAGGCGGGCGGCGGCTTGACCCAACCGCCCTTCTCTGGCGGCACGTCGTACAGGGTGCCCCACTGGAAGTCCGGGCGTACCGGCCGGGCTGACGGAGCGCCGGCCGCGGCGGGCTTCTTCTCCAGGTCCGCAAGCAGATCGTCGAGTGGGTCAGCGGCGACTGGTGCTACGTCGCCCTCTTCGTCCTCGGTGGTGGCAACGGAGTCGCCTTCGGCCGGCGTGATGTCGTCTAGGAGGTCGTCCAGCGGGTCGCGCGCCACGGTCAACCTCCGAGCTTGGACTTGATGTACGCGATGTCCTCGGGCGTGTAGGTGATCCCGCTCGCGCGGATCAGGTCGCGGATCTTGGCGCGGTCGCCGCCGGCCTTCTCGATGATGGCGTCCAGCGGGTTCGGCGCCGCCGCGGCGGCGACAGGCGGCGGCTTGGTGCCTCCGTTGAACGTCGGCTTCACGTCTGGCAGCGGCCCCCAGCGGTTCCTGCCCGGCGTCGGCAGCCCGCGGGCGGCGACCTGCTCGATGGCGTCTACCAGCGGCGTACCCTTGCGCGCGAGCGCCTGGGCTTCCATCGCAAGCCCGAGCAGATGGCGCCGCACTTCCTTGCCGGACATGCCCTTGGCGGGACCGTCCTCCACCTTCTCCAAGTCGGCAAGCGCGTCGGACGGCATCTGGTAGAGGCGTTGGGACAGCTCGTTCTCGATGGCGCCTGGGACCTCGGATTCCTTGGTGACGTACTTGTCGAAGTACGGCGGCGGCGGCTTGGCGGCGGTGCCCTTTGGCGCGTCCGGCTTGAAGGTCTTGTCACGCTGGTTCCGGTTCGCTTCCCCGTACACCGACAAGGCCGTCTGCCGCGGCATGCCTGCGGACAGACCCCTCGCGGCTTCCGGATTCGACTCGCTCATCACCCGCAGTTCTTCCTCGCTCAGTTGGGACGCCTTCTCGGCTGCGAGCTTCTGGCGGGCGGTGGCGCCCATAGCCGCCGCCTTGTTCGCAAGGTCGATGTCGTAACTGGCCGCCATGCCGTAGGCGCCCGCGATCTCGTCCGACGTGGCGTCCGGATTCAAGAGCGAAGCAAGTAGCTGCTGCGGAATCTGTCGAGGTCGTTTGGCGTCAGCCTGTTGCGCGCGCAGCGCCATCGCTTCGACCAGGCGGTTCTGGGTTTCGTGTCCGATCTTGGTGCGCTCTTCGTTGTACGCCTGCTGCTGGCCGTGCTGGACGCCGCGGATGAGTGCTTCGGTGAGTTCGTCAGCCACGAGGAATCACCCCGCTCCGGCGGCGATTCGCGCGACCGATCTGCGCCGACGCCAGCTCGTCCTCGGGGTTGTAGGCGTCTGGGTCCAAGTCCCGGAGGTTGGCGTCGATGCCTTCCATTGGGGCGGCGCTGAATCCGTTCCCCTTCGTGCCGGCGCCGAGCTTGCGCCCGCCCAGGTAGGCGAGCGTGTTGCCGGCAGATCCCAGCGACGACGCCCAGGCGTCTGCCATCCCAGGTGCATCGCTGCCGCCGTAGATGGACTGCTTGACGGCTGCGAGCCGGAACGCCATTTCGTCCAGGTGCTCGGTGCGCTGTTGCTCGACGGGCGCGATGGCACCTGCCACCTCTCCCGCCGCGCCGCTGCCCTGGAGCACCCCGCGGCCAGCCAGCGACATGAGCGTGCGGGTGGTGATGGCTTGGAGCAACGAGCCCTGCGACTCGGAGGAGCCGAGCATGCCTTGCGCAAGGCGGTCCTCGGCCGGGCGCAGCGCCTCAATCTGCCGCTGGATGATCGCGTCGCGCCGACGCCGCGCCGAGCGCGCCGTGAGCAGATTGCTGCCGAGCTTGAGCCCTTCACCGATCCCGATGAGAGCCAGTGCAGGCAGTGGCATCAGAACACCCCCCGTGTCACGACTTCCGGCAGGATGCCGAATAGCTGGAAGCGCGCTGCGACGCTGCCGCTCAACCGGAGGTCCATGTACCGCCCCTTGAAGTTCGCGGGGAGGTCGATGATGACTTCTTCCCGCCTAGTCGTCGAAAAGTTCACCTGGTAAGTGACGGCCGGCATGTCGTCCATCTGTGCGAAGAGGGACACCGTTTCGCCCTGCGTATTCACGTCGAGCTTTACCTTGTAGAATTGCCCCTGCACCCCGCCAGCCGAGAAGCGCCGCGCCTTGACTGCGAAGGTCGGGTTGGTGAAGTCGTCCCCCGCCGGCTGCTCATCGGTCAATCCTTCTTCGATGAAGTAGTGATACCCCTGCGCGTCGATGGCAAGCATACGAGATTCGCGCCCGAGCCAGTAAATTGACTCCCAAGACGGCGCGCGGTCCAGGCTCCAGCGCGTCGGCCCGCGCGAACTGTCCCCGATTGCCATGTACCGCGGCACGCTCGGATCTGCTTCGTGGCCGGGCTTGTATCCGGACGGGTTGTTGGACGCCGGAAAGAGCATGAAGAATTTCCGGTCGCCATAGGTGCCGACGACTTCCTGCGCGTTGCCGCTGTCGAATTTGCTGTAGTCGCCCTGGTAATCGTCGCGGTCGAAGATTGGCAGCATCTCATCCGCCACCTCGTCCACGGTGGCGCCGTTGAAGAGCCGCGGGATACCGTCCGTGCCAACGAAGCGGATGCCGTTCTCGGTTGCCACGATGGTGTCGCGCGCGATGCAGCCGACGCGGGCGAACCCCGTGTGCATCTCATCCTCGATGGCGCTGTAGGTGTAGACCCCCTGGTTAGTCAGGATCACGCACACCTTGCCAAGCGGCACGACTCCGACGATGATCTCGGTGCCATTCCCGACCTGTCGCCAGTGATACATATACTCCGGCTCGCCGGGATTCGAGAAGAATAAGTAGGAGCGATTGACGTTGATGGCCGAGATTTTCGTCTTAGACAGGAGCTTCGTTTTTATCAAGAAGGCGCCGGGCGCACGATTCGAGTACCGCTCGATGAACGTCCCGACCTGCTGCCCCTCCGGCACTTCGCGGTACACCACGTCCAGGCTGGACGCTCCGTAAGCGATGTCGTCCACGACGCACATGTCTGTCAGGATGGGCGGTGCAGACGCATCCATCAGCATCAGGTCGCGGTTCTGCATGTCCACTTGGTCGTTCACGTCGAACACAATGCCTGCGGCGCGCGCGGCTGCGTCGGTATCAACGCTGCTGCGAATGTATCGGTAGGCAGACGGCTCCAGGTCGGTACTGCTGGTGAGCGTGATCTGGCAGTAGAGCCGAACCTTGTACTTGGTTGGCGACGCCTGCACCTCTGCCGGGAACGTCGAGTAGATAGTGTCCCACTTGACGGTGACAGTGGTCTTGGTGTCACCGGAGGCGTGCGTGTACGCTACGAACATGGACGGGCTCGACTGGATGCCGAACTCGTCCTCAATGACGATACGGAACCGGAACGTCGCGAATCCGAGCGTCGGATTCCCAGCCCCAGAGGCGGTCGCTGTCGGTTTTTGTGTCAGGTCGGCGGCGTCGCTTGTGCCAGCGGTCGGCCACTTGATGCCCGCGTTGCGCACAGCGTATTTGATGCGCGCCAGGTACGTCTGGTCGGCCTTGTTCTTCCGCCGGAACACCTTCATCGGCGTTTTGTCGTCCACGGCGTAGGCGCGATCCCCGTATACCACGAACTTGGCGCGGCTGTTGATAGACTCGAAGCCACCGTTGCCGTCGATGACGCCGCTGCCACTGCCGGCGTAGTCGCCGTTGAACTCCAGGCGGCTGCCGGTTTTCTCCAGGAAATTGAGTCGCTGTGGAATCGGGATCGTGTTGTTGCTGGTGTCCGTAGGCCAAATGCGCTGATCGTAGAACGGAGCAAAGCCCCGCACGCGAGACGATGATCGGAAGTGGTTCACGGTGCTGGTGTACACAAAGAGCCCGGTCGAGCCACCGGAGTAGCCCTCGTATGGGAACTCCAGCCCGGCCTGTACGCGCCCACCGCGCGAAAAAGCGGCGCCGTCCTCGAAGTAGCGGATGCCATCGGCCAGCGTCAGCGCGCCCTCGCCCAACTGGGCCGGGTCGGCCGAGAGGTTCAAGCCCCGAATGCCGATGCGCCGTTCCTGGTCGATAGGTGCCATCAGACAGCCGCCCCCCCGTCGAAGCGCGCGAACAGGGCATCGAGAAGCGTCATGCGCGCCACATAGTCGAGCGACGCCGCGCCGCTCAACAGCACGTCGGCGGTGACGTAACCCTGGGCGAAGTTCGGCCCGATCATGTTCTTGTTGCTCGACCCGCCGGCCTTCTCTTCCACTCCGTACAGGTGCTTGTTGCCGTTGACCGAGGTCACGGTCGTGCAGCGGATGATGTTGTTGACGATGATGGACTCAAACACTCCAGCGCCACCGCCACCGGGGCAGTCGAGCAGGATGCCGGAGTAATCGGTCGCAGCCGCGTCCTCGCGGGAGCAGTTGAGCACCAACACTTCCGCGATGCGGCCCCACTTGGCGAGCGCACCAGCACACTGGATGGCGATGCCCTGTTGGGTGGCACTCTCAACCTTGCCGCCGGAAATCTCGAAGCCTTCAATCGCAGTCCCGCTTCCGGCCAGTAGAATGCCGGGTCCGGTTGCGCCGACGACTTCGTTGCCAGCCAGGCGTACGTTCTTCGCCGTAACCATCGCGGCGTCCATCGTCACGGCGATCTTGCCGGCCGCCAGTTTGTTGCCGGACACGTCCGGGCTGTCGATGCCGGTGATGGCGATGTTGCCCGCGGTCAGGCGATTCCCGAGCACGTTCACGCCGCGGTGCGAGGCGGCTGCAAAGACTCCGCCGCGAATTACCGAGAGGTCCATGCCGGTGCCGGTCAACACGTTGCCCACAACGTCGATGTCGCGCAGCAGGTCCGCCCCGCCTGCGGATGCGATCAAGATGCCGGTGCCGCCGCCCTGGAGTTGATTTGACAGAATGTGCCCATTTGATGCGGCAAACGCCTCCATGTTCAGCGAGCTTGTGGCGCCAAACGTGCAGCCAGACACCCAGAAGTTGTCCATCTGAAAACCGGCGGACCCAAGCACAAGTCCAAGCTGCCCACCGCTTATGTAGCAGTTGAGCACCTTGACGCCGCCGATTGGCTGTACGCCAAAGCCTGTGAATGCGAGCGCCCCATTCGTTCCCGCGGTTCCGTTGCGGTCGATGAACAGATCGGCCACCGTCACGTCCGGACTGTCGATGATCGACAGTAGATTCTGGTTCGTAACGGCAGACGTGTTGCGCTTGAGGCAGGAGGCGAAGCCAGTCCCTACTAGGCGCAGGTTGGGGTACTGATCCACCTTGGGCATGAAACCGCCGAATTCCATGAACTCGTAGGTGGATGCCGGGAAAAAGATCCCGTTCACTTGCCCATCCGCAACCATGTCGGTCAGGATCTTATTGAACACTTCGGTGTTCTTCTGTGCGTCTGCGGCCGAGATGCCGGAACCAGCGATGCCGCCGTAGTGGTCGAAGTTCTTCAGCTCCGCGTAGTTCTTGCGGATGTCGGCCAGGCATGCCTCGACGTGCTTCGCGGCTTGCGTGTCTGCGATCTCGTCGAATGGCGTGTTGGCGCCAGAAACGACAGCGGCGTCCAGCACGGGAATGCTCGCTGCCGATACCTTGGTAATCGGTACGGTGCCGCCGGCAAGCCGTGAGTCGCGGTTGAGAAACTGGGTCGTAGGGCCAGCAGCCGGATCGTGCCGGGTGATGTCCTCTACGCCGAGGGAATCTTGTCCTACTGTTCCGGCCACGATGCACCTACCAGGTTACGGTGTACGATCCGCCCACGGTGTCGGACGGGCGGAACGCTCCGCGCCTGTTATCCCCGCCGTAGGACCCACTGATGACGTTCGGAATGCGCGGCAGCGGAATGTCCGCCAGTTCCTTCGCGCGATCCACGTCCATGCGCCAGAGCTTGCGATACAGGCCGGCCAGCTCGCGGTTGTGGTGGTCGCCCTCTTCTTCGTAGACGCGCCAGAGTGCGTACCAAACGGGCGCATTGGCGAAGGCGGCCTTGATCGGCACTTCGTCACCGTCGCCCGACATGGAGCCTGGGGCGCCTGTGGCCCACACGTTCACGAGGTCGGACCCTTGGGAGTCCAGGTCTAGGATCACGCCGTACTCAGAGGTGTTGGTGAACCCCGGCACCGTGAGCACGATGCCGTACTCGGACGTGAAGGTGTAGGCGCCGGTCGAGTCCGTCAGGTCCACCATGTCGCCGTATTCGCTCTCCCAGACGTAGTTGTCGGCGCTCGTGACGGAAGGCGTCGGGAGCACCCGGAACTGGTTGTGCGGCAAGGCGTCCGACGACCAGGCCAAGGGCGTCGCGCCGTCGTGCGACTGCCAGCGCTCGTCGCGGCTCGTGATCGTTCCGACAGCGCCAAGCACTTCGAGCGTCAGGTCAGAGTAGGCGATGCGCTGGGTTCGTAGGTGGTCCGTCCGATGGGTGTACACGTCCGTGCCTGCGGTCAGGGGCAGATCGTAGGCGATCCACTCGTCCTCGACTTCGGCCCGGAAGTCCAGGCAAGCGCGGTTGAGCAGTTCGACCAGATGCGCGCGCGTGAACCAACGCGGCGTCGTGATGTCGTCGCCCAGGACGAGATAGGCCCTGGTCAAAAGTCCCTGGAGATTCACCGCACCACACCGCCCCTCAGTTCAGCTTGTACAGGATACCGTAACTGCCGGCCTTGCAAGTAGGGCCAGAGCCGACCGCTTCGCGCTTGGCGCGGGCCGTGAGACTCCCGCCGGTCGTGCCGTTGCGGATCACGCCTCGCACCAAGTACCAGCGGGCGGCGGTGCCGTTGCTAGCAGTGTTCGCGGTGTCGAAGTCGTAGGTGTTGCCGTGGCGCTCCGTCCGCGCATTCGCCGTCGTCCAGTAGACGATCTCGAACTGGATGTCGTCAGGCGTGGCCGGGCCGTTTACCGACACGTCAATGCCGGTGCCGACGGCGTCCGATTCCATGAGCATGTGGAACTCGAAAGCATAGGCGGTGCTCGCATTGATCGTGAACGTCAGGCTGGTCACATCCGCGAACGCGGTGCCGATGGCGGCCTGGTCGCTGGACTTGTAGCATGTCTGGACGTTCGCGGACCCTATCCCGAGAGTCGTGCGCTGGTCAGCCGCCGTCGCGTCGTCCAAGAGTGCGCGCCCTGCGGCCGTACAGGCGATTTCTTCCACGTCCCCGGCGCCGGCTGTCGAGCGGCCGAGCACCATGTCGGTCGCGCTTACGTTCTGCATCTTGGCGTAGGTCACAACGTCGTTGTCGATGGTCATAACTGTGGCGCCGCCACTGACGGTGATGTCACCATAGTCGGCGTCGGCTAGGCCGGCGCCAGTGGTGTCGAGGTTGCTTGTGACTCCACCCTCGCGCTTCCTGAATTTGCCGGTTCCGCTGTTGTACCAGAGGTCCCCGTCAGTCAGGCCGCCCGGATCTCCTGCGCCTGGAGTCAGCCTAAGCGCCACGCTGTTGGTAGCCCCAAGATTCAGGATCAACCCGTTTGTCATGCGGAACCAGTAGGGGCTGCCGCTGGTCATGTCGAGTCTGGAGCGTTCGAGTTCCGCACCCAACGCACCAGTGTAAAACGGGATAGCCCCAACAACTCCACCGCCGACTTCTGCGATGAAACTGATGCGCATGGCTTTGCCAGCGGTCGTAATTAGGGCTGCCAGGTGCGAGCTTGTTTGCGAATTGCGGACGCGAAGGGCCGGAATCAGCTCGTCGCCAGCACCCACGAACGCCTTACCGCCAATGATTTCTACGACACCCTTGTCGGTGACTCCAGCGGTCGATGTGGTAGCGCGCCGATTCTGGAGAACAAAGTCAAAGCCACTCAGGAACATCGCCCCAACGTCCATGTCCGTGGAGTCTGTGACTACGATGATGTTCGGAGAGCCGAGGAGCGCGCGGAGCTTGTAAATCACGGCACCAGTTGTCGGGTCGCGGAACACCAGCGCGCCGTTGTGCGTCGTGCCATTCTCCGCCATGAGCCCGATGCTCTTGCGGATCGAGTCCCCGATGGCCTGGATGGCGTCGTCCGTGTCGGTGCTGTTGGAAACCTGTACGGCGCCGTCCGTTGTCCCAGCAGCCCCGCCGCGAATTAGCCAGGCGTCGGACCGCAGGATCTTGTTCAGATTCACGGAGCGCCCGGAGCCGTCGAAGTTTGTGCCGTTCCCAAAGTCCGGCTTCACGATGGCGTTCTCAAGTTGGTAACCAGCTAGAATCGTGTTGCGGCTGCCGAACTGGCCGGCGCTCGCCGGGTCGTAGAACTCGATGTCGCAGATGCCGTTCTGGTTCTCATACCGGCACCCGATGAACAGGTTGTCCAGTCCTTCGCAGTAAATCTTGCGGCCCCACGCACGCTCCAGACTCACGCCGTAGAAGCGGTTGTTGTTTGGAGCGTGGGCACCCAGATAGCGAATCCGGATTGCGTGGCAGTTGCCGGGGGCGGCCTGGGCCATGTTGAAGGTTGCGAGACTGCCGATGCCGCTTGTGGAGAACTGCGCAACAGGATTGGACGGAAGGACAGTATAGACGCCTGGAATGGTGACGATGGCCGAAGTCACGGCACCAGCCAAAACCCCCGTGACTTGGATCTGCGCCCGAGTGCTGAATGTCCCGCCGGCAAGGTCGATGGTGTCGCCTACGACATACCCGCCACCGCCGGCCGCGATGCTCGTTACGCCCGTGAAGTTGTAGCCACTCAAAGCGTCCGTGATGGTGGTCGAGAGGTGCATCCGGCCACCGAGGTAGTTGTTTTCGTTCGAGTGCCCGACCGGGTCTACGGCGCCGCCGTCCACGATGTCGATGCCATAGCGGCAGTCGAATACCTTGAGGTTGTTGTAGTTGTTGTGGACGTTGCCGCCCGTAATGCCGACCGCACCATGAATAAAGTGCCCCTGCTCGAACCCAACGGCTTCTACGCTATCGACGTTGCACTCCAGCAGTGCGCACCAGTCGATCCCGGCGTACAGTAGGCTCGCAATCGTGGTGCCGTACGTCCTGGTCACGGTGAATCCGGAGAACGACAGTTGCGATGTCCGGTCGGCCTCAACCGACGTGTTGGCGCCGATGCGAAGCGCGTAGCCTGCTGCGCTCAGGTTCGTGGTGCCGAAAGAAAAGATCGCGCCGTAGGCGTAGATGTTCAGTTGGCGCGCCCACAATAGGCTGCCGGAGAAGATGTACGTTCCCGGCTGGAAGATGACCGTCGAGCCGGCCGGAATGGATGGGTCCGTCGCAAGGCGCATGAATCTCGCCGTCATGTCACCAAGGCCGGGGACCACACCCCACCGCGGGTCTGCGGCCGATACGAACGGACCCATGAGAAGAGCCGAGAGCGCCTTGCTCGTGTACTGCGGGTGATCGTCACCCTTGGAGTTTCCACCCAGGGCAGAGTGCGGGGAGCCTTCGTAGAGCGGCCGTTGCGTCACAACCACCCCCGCCCGACGCGCTCCGTCCGCAGCCAGTTGCCGTACATGGCCTGCGCGATGCCCTCGTGGCGCTCGTCGGCCCATTCAGTGAGCTGCGCCACCTTCTCCTCGTAGTAGCCATATTGGCGCAACGCCCGGCCGAGCCGCGGCCCATCCGCGTCCTTCACGAGCGAGCGATAGTGGGCGTAGTGAACCAGCGCCTCGTGGTGCTGCTGCGGGAAGTCCGGAGAAGTGCCGTCTGTTTGCAGTCCGTCGATGGGGCAGATGGCCGCCATCATTTCGAGAAGCGACTGTGCGCTGTAGGCTTGGGACAGGAGGAGTTTCTTCAATCCCCAGGCTGCAACGCGCTCCGGGCGATTCCTGGTCTTGCGCAAGAAGTAGTTGTCGTCCTGGTCCATGAGCGTCCAGTGGCACATGCCGACCGGGAGCCCGGTCGTGATGTCGCGGAACGCAATCGGGAAGAGCGTTTCAGCCGGCAGCGACACGAATCGCTCTTCGGCCTCGCAGGTGATATTCACCGTCGAGACGACACATCCGGTGCGGTTGGCGATCTCGCGGTATCCGTCGTCAATGTAGGTGTCGAGTTCGGCGCTTGTCCAGCGCGTGAACGACACGTTCCGCAGAGCGTCGGCCGTGGCTTGACGAATCTGGCCGCGATTCATTCGCACCACCTACCAGCTACCGACTCCGCCAAGGCAGTTGACGAATCCCTTGACCACCCGCATGTTCCCGTAATTCACATTCGTCGTGTTGCCGTTCAGGTATTCCGGGAGTTGCACCGGGACATCGCCTTCGTAGTGGAAGCCGACAAACCTCTGCTCTGGCGCTGGAGCGTTAACTGGCACCGACGCCACCCTCGGGGGGGTCAGCCACGTTGACGTATTCCCGCCAACAACAGTCGTTGTTCCGTCCATGTTGATGACGGCCGTGCTTGCGGCTCCGTCGAGGGTAAGCTGGACGGCGCCGGATAGCGTCCGGTATCCATTTGCCAATTCGCTGTAGGTCATCCCGCCGACCTTGCCAGAAACGGCTCCGTAGTTGTAGAGAAGGTGGTCGTTTGTATCGACAGCCGCCGCGTTGTAGGCGATAATTCTGTCGCAGTGCCCGTACTGAAGAACGCGAACCCATTCGCCGGTCAACTTTCGACTCCCGATTATCATGTCGTCCAGGAGGACTCCGAGCGGTGCGCAATACGACGCGGTGTTACCGCTGGTAGAGGGAACGCAACACGCCATCCCCGGACTAACACCGGGCACCGACGAGTAGTTCGCCAGCTTTAGGTCCAGGTAAATGAGGAACCCCTTGAGGTTCAAGCCCCAGTTGGCGGGGCTTGCATTTTCGTCCACGACCCATTCGTTAGACGACATGTAGAACGTGCCGACGACCTGTTCAAAGCTGCCTCGCTGTGCGCTGGTAAGCTGCATGGCTTCCTCCTATCGCTCCATGACGAGAGCTTTCATCGCCATGCGCGTGTTCAGGTCAGTTGGGATGGCCGACGATAGGCTCATGCCGCCGCACTTGCAGATGCGATTCTCGAAAGACCGATGGGTGCGAAGCCTGTGACAGTCTCGGCACCGCAAGAGAATGTGGCGCGCCGGAGTCGCAGAGCCCATACACTCGTTCGCAAGCCACAGGTTGAAGTTGTATTCCTCGATGGGCACGTCATCTGGCCTGGGTCCGACGTGCTTGAGGATGAGTTCGCGTCGCGCTGGATCTGCGATCAGGTCCATGCCCTGCGCCTTGAAGGCTTCGATCTCCCAGACGTTGTCGAGCGCCCAGACCATAGCGCGCTTGGCATAGGGCCGGTCCCACGGAGGGACCAGCCCCATGTAGTCTCGAAGCACTCGTTCTGCGCGCTCCGCGACGTTCATTTCACAGACACTTCAAGTGGCCCTGGACCGCCAGACTCGACTGGTTGATCGCCACCGTGGTGTAGGTGAATCCGATGACCTTGGCCGCTTCGGCTGCGGTGATACCACCCGTGGTGTGTCCCATCGCGCGGCCGGCGGTGCCGGTCGAGGCCAGGAACGGACCACCGGCAGCAACCACAGAGTCGCCGGCCCCGGTCGTGAACAGGATCGCGTCGTGGAATCCCCACGCTTGCAGCAAGAACACGGGCGTCTTGACCGTGGTGCTGCCGATCTGGGAGGGGAGTCCTTCAACGCAGCCTGCGGCGTTGGCGCCGGTTGCTGCGGCCACCGCCTTGATGACGCGCTTGCCACGGCTATTGCCGATGGCAGACGTTCCAGAGTTGTCGGTCGTGTCGTAGAGTAGGACATCGCCGCGCGCGGGCAGAGTCGTGTCCGACAGTTCGACGTGGACGAAAACCTGGTCCTTGGTGTTGCCGTCGTTCGCAAAAGTCCACTGCATTTTGGGTCGCCTCCTTTCTCAGTCGATGGTGACGATGTTGGCGATGATCGCCGCGAAGAGAACGCCGTGCTTACGGCGCTGGGTGACGGTCAGGTTGCCGCGCCAGAGCATCGCTGCCCAGACGGCCCACTGGTCGATGGGCTTCTCGAACGGCGTCATCTGCCAGTCCCAGTCCTCGTCCACGACGAGTTCCAGCCACTTGCTGTTCAGGAAGTACAGGTGGCCGTTGGCGGTCGAGGCGGTCGCGGACGCGGCGGCCGCGGCCGAAGCGCCCAGGTTCGCCATGATCTCCGACCACATGAGCGTCGCGCCCTTCCACGACAACCCGCCGAACCCCATCGAGTTCGAGTCCTGGTCGCGGTAGAAGTCCGCACGCTGGAACTTCATCATGCTGTTTTCCAGCAACTCGTAGAGTTCCTGGGTACACAGCCCGAAGTCCGGCGCATCGTTCGTCGAGCCGCGGCTGCACAGGTTGTACAGGCGGTTGATGCCGCTCCGCAGGTTGGCGGTGGTCGTGATGGCCGAGGCGTCGAAAATCTTGTTTCTCCACCACGCCTCGGTGCTCTGCGCGATGTTGTGGACGGACGCCGAGACGGTCGGGTCCTTCTGCACCAGGAAGGCGAGCGGCACCGGGTCCTTGCCGGCGTTGCCCGCCGACAGGAAGGTGTTCGCACCCGTCTGCGTGCCGACGACCAGGAACCGCTCCCAATCTTCGCGGGCGGACGTTTCCATCACGTCCACCTTCATGCGGAGCAGGTTCGCCCGGCGGCTGGCGCCCTTGTTGGCCTGGATCTCGTCCAGCGAAATACCGCAGGACGTGTTGACGTTCGACCAACGCTCGAAGGCGCTCGTCGCTTCGTCGGTCGGCGCCAGGTTGTAGCGGTCGTAGCCGCTGATGGTCTGCGTGTTGGCGTTCTTGTTGTACACGACGGGAATCTGGATGAACTGTCCACCCACGTCGTAACGAACGCCCTGCCCGCGGCCTCGGCGCGTGAGCCAGTAGGTCAGCGCCGTGCCCTTGATGATGTTGTCCACCAGCGTCGGGCGGTAATTGTCAATCGTGGTCGTGAGAACGGAATCCCACGCCCGATTGAAGGTCGTTGCGGCCATGTCGTTTCACTCTCCCAGACGTTTGTTAACGCCCGCGCTTGCCTTGCTTCGCAATCGTGCTACGGACTGCCGCGTTGTACGCTTCGCCAAACGACGGGAGCTTCGACACCTTGGCCGGCTCCGCGCCTGGACGAACGGGCTTTTCGCGCCCGAGGGCACCAGCCTGCGACCGCGCCACTTGAGTCGAGCGGGAGCGTGCAAGCTCCTTCTTCGCCTCTTGGCCGGTCACATGCTCGTAGATCGTCGCCAGGTCCTCGTAGTAGTTCCCGGTGTTGAACTTCTCCGATTTGAGAAGTTGCGTGATCTGCCCCTCATACTTCTTGTAGTCCGGAAAGTCTTGCTTGAATGCGATGAGCGACACAGTGGCATCGAGCCGTTCCTGCTTGACAGCAAGTTTGGCTTCCATCCGCTGCATCTTGGCGTGTTGCGCTTTGGCGTACGGATTCAAACCCTCCCAGCCTTCGGGCAGCTCGTCCGCGTCCTCGTCGGACACGTCGGGCTCCTCTTGGCTGGTGCGACTTTTTCTCAGGTCGGCAATTTCGCCCTTGAGTTCCGCGATGATTTCGCGGAGTTCCTGGGTGTCGTTGCTTTCGCCGTGAGTGTCTGCGGGTTCGTCGCCCTCGTCTGGGCCGGGCGAAACATCGTCCGTCCCGAGGTCGTCGTTGTCCTCGTCCTCCGGCCACTGTCCCTGTGCTTCTTTGATCGCGTCGTTCAACGCATCGCGGGAAGCGCGAGCTTGCGCAACAGCGCCAGCTTCGGAACCGTCCGGAGTTGCAGTCGTCTCAGGCATCGTCGTCCCTTACCCATCCACCACACGGGGCCGTGAGGCGGCCCCTGCCTTGCCCAGCCCGATGCTAGGCGGTGATGCCCGGCGGCATCTTGATCGGCTTCTTCGTCGGCTGGTTCGGTCCCGACGTACCGCATCCCTTGGGCATGACGCCCTCCTCTTAGGTGTAAGACCCTGCCGGCGCGGCGGAATCCACCGATCCGGCCTTCTTCGCGTGCTTCGCACGCTTCTTCGCCTTTGATCTTGCGCCCTTCTTCTTCTTCTTGGCAACCCCAGACAGCGCGTTCGTACTGGCGCGCGCCATCATCGCCATGTCCATGCCCTTCATTTTGCCTCCCGCACCCGGTCCATGCGGTGCTTGTGTCGGTACTGCGACTCCTGGGAAACCGAGTGCCGCTCCTTGCCGTTGGCTTTGAGCAGCTTGGCCTCCGTCTGGGCCGAGTCTACCTGCACCGGCACGCCGCCCGGCAGGATGTTCTCCGAGACGAAGCCGTAGCGGCCCTTGCTCGGGTTCGAGAACGAGCCCGGCCCTTGGGCCATCCAGTCGCGGATCATCAGTCGGCCGCACTCCGGGCACTTCGGAATGCGGCCGGCGAGCTGCGAGTACAGGCAATCGACCGTCTCGCGCTCTTGATGCTCTTCACAGAAGAACGGGAACGTCGCCACTACGCGCCTCCGGTATCGCCGCCGTGCGGGCGCAGCGCGCGACCTTGCGAGCGGCCCTCGAACGTCCGGCCCTGTTCGTCCGCACCTGGATCGGGGGGCTTGGGGCCGCCAGCGTCGCCGCCGGCATCCGCTCCACCTGCCCCGCCCTCAGCCTCACCGCCACCAAGCCCCCCTGCCACCAGGTTGAACGCCACCATCTGCAACTGCTTCTGCATCTCCGGGTCATCCACCCGGCGCACCTTCCAGAACCATTCGTTGAACTTGTCGGACAGGAAGGCCGCTGGTCCCAGGATCTTGAGCACGCCCTGGGAGTCGGCCAGCTCCTTCGCCTCGTCGTGCGGGCGCATGTCCATCACGTCGCAGGCGGCCTCGGCGTCCATGACGATCTGCTCTGGCGTGACGGTGCCCTGCCACAGCTTGCCCTCGGGGCCGACGATGGCGACGGCCAGGTTCACGTCGAGAGTCGCCTGGAGCACGTTGTACGTCTTGGTGCCGATGCCGCCCAGGAAGCGCGCCACCATGCGGCGCTTGTCCTCTTCGGTGAGCGTGCCGCGGTTCTCGACGATGGCGGCCTGGGTCGCGGTGCCGGACTGCGCCGTGCCGCGGGCTTCCGGGCTCGATCCCATGATTTCGCTCATGTCCGCGATGTTGCGGTCGTCGTCGTAGACGGCAGGCTCAAGCGGCGCCATGTCGATGGGCTTCAAGGCGTTTCCAGACTTCGTCTCGACGACGGTCATGTCCTCGCCGTTTTTGAGCAGTTCCTTGTTCGCCTGGTCGATGTCGCCCCTGCGGGACTCGATCTTGCGGACGGCCCGCGCCTGGTGCGTCAACCGCTGACTGCGGCTGCGGTTGTACGCACGCACCAAGGGGCGGGCAGCGGTGATGTCCGGGTACGGCATCCACTCGGACAGAACCTCGTTGAACTTGACCCACTCGAACGGGCTGTGCCCGACGTAGCCGGGAATGGGCTCGGCGCCCACCAGCTTGTGATAGTCGTCCACCATGTAGACGACGCAGCGGCGCTCGAAGTCCCAGACTTCCCAGCCCCAGATGCGCGCCATGTCGGATTTGCTGGCTTCCGTGCGGTCGTAGCGAAACATGGACACGCGCTTGGTGCCGCGGCCCAGGCGCTTGTTCTGCGAGCCGCCGAAGAACTCGTTGCCGCTGTTGTTCTCGTCCAGGTATCGAACCGACTCCAGCACGTCCTCCTTGTTCGAGAACATGCGATTGGCCTTGAACTGCTCGAAGGTCCAGCAGCGGCGCCTGGCGAACCGGCGGTGGTCCATGAAGTCGTTCGTGCCCTCGGGGTCGAACACGCAGTCGCGGAAGTCCACGAAGTCCACGCGGTACAGGTCGGCCGGCCGGCGGTTGTCCAAGAGCACGCGATTGCCGGCGCGGACCTGGAGGTTGCCATTCTTGTCCAGGAGCGGGATGCCGCCTTTGACTTCCAGGCGCTCCGAGCCATCCTCCTCCACGTCGTGCTGGATCTCGCCGTAGGACGGCTCCTTGTTAGACTCGTCCTCGAAGCCTTCGTCTACGGGGGTATAGGTGACTTTGGCGCCACCTATCCCCAGTTCTGCCGCGAGCACAGCGAGGCGCGATACCCGCAGAAAGGCGTCGCGCGGCGTCTGAAGTACATAGTTCAGAGCGCGCTCGCCTATCCGCAGGTTCGCGCTGTCGGTTTCGTCCAGTTGGCGGCGGCTGGTGAGCGAGAACCACGGGAGCTTGAACATGATGGAAGCGTTCGTGGTGCGCAGTGCCGGCATGATGCGGTTGACGGACAGGACTTCCTCGGAAGCGATGTATGGCATGCCGAGCATGTCCTTGGTCGTTTCCTGTTCGAGGCTGCCGACGTAGCCGTCCATGTTGCGCTGGAACTCTTGGATGTACGGGTCTTGTTCGTTCTGGGCGTGGCGAATCCAGGCGTCGTAGACCTGCACGTCGCGGGCGCGGCGCTTGGCTTTGGACTTGTCGCCAATGATCTGCGCCAGCTTCTCGTCGCGCGCTTCCCGCATGACGCCCGAGCCGCCACGCGGGATGCCCTTTTCACGGGGTCGTTGCGCCACGCTTTACCGCCTCCCAGAACTCGGCCATGTACTGTTTCTCGCGTTCGTCCAGGGCTTGCAGGCCCTTGGCTCCGAGTACCTTGCGCTTCTCCTGGAGGGCGCCGAAGTGCGGGTAGCACTTGTCGCACAGGTCCAGGCGCTCTTGCGGGGTGAGAGACACGGTGTCGTACCGCTCAAAGTGTAAGGTCTTGCGGTTCGACAGCTCGCGCTCGCACCCGTCACAGACGACTACCTTCATCGTCGTAGATCCGGGCCTGTACCAGCGACCGGCACTTCGTACAGATGAGTTGTGCCGGGACCAGATAGGCTTTGACCTGCTTGGTGATTTCGCACCGCTGGCAGGTGAAGATGGCGATTGGCGGCACGCCCTTGTCCCAGAACTCGACCGGCGCGTTGATGTTCGGATCGACCTCTACGCGAGGCGCGCGTTTTGGGCCAGCTTCATCATGTGCAGCCGGTTCCGCAGCCAATCGAAGCTCCCCACTGGTGCCGGCAGTGCTTCCGGGCTCTCCCCCTGCTTCCACAGTAGGAGGTACTTGAGAGCGTCCCATGCGTGGTTATCCTTCTGTACGAGTGTTTCTTTCCGGTTGTTGTCGGCGGCCGTCTTGTCGGTGGCCCAGGACTTGTACCGGAGCTTCCGGAGTTCCCGGAAGAGGTTCTTGCACGTCTCGAAGATGTACAGTTGCGGCTCATCCAGGTTGCGCCAAAGCGTCGAGTTCAGCATCTCGCGGAAGGCGATGTCCACGCCTTCCAGGTTGTTGCCACGCTCGACCATGATGCCGTAGTCGTCGCGCAGCATTTCGCCCACGCTGCGAAGTTTCGGCCGGCCGTCCACGGTAGACTCTTGGTTCTGCCGCCAGATGGACGGATCACCGATGATGCCCTGGATGCGATGGAAGTACGGCCGCGCCTTGATCATCTCGACCTGTTCGTGGAGCGGCGTGTCTGCCTTGTACACCTCGTCAAAGACGTACATGGTTTTCTCGTCCTCCCAGGCGACGGCCATCCAGGCGAACGGGTTGTTGGTGCCGTAGTCATAGCCGCAGTAGATGGGCCAGTGGTCGTTGATCTCGAAAGGGGCGCAGGTGATTTTTGGTTGGATTACGTCCGGGAAGTTGGGCCACACCTTGGTGGACCCCGAGCCCGAGAACGACATTTCCATTTCCTGCTGCCAGTCGGGACCTTCCATGCCACCTGGGTAGCCTTTAGCGAGCACCTTGCGCAGCCATGTACGGCCTTGGAGCGTATCGAGGTTCTTGTCGGGGTCCGCAGAATAGTGGCACATGCACACGCGGACACCGTCGCGTGTCGTATAGAACGACATGCCTTCGGTTTCTGCGAGTTCTTCGGCCTTCTTGCTGCGGACGAGTTCCATTACTTGCGCTTCGCCTTCGGGGTGGTGATGGGCACGAGCGTGCGGAGCCCGCCCTTTTCGTACGTCAGATGCGCGCCGACGAAGGTCGCGCCGCCCGCCATGAGCGAATCGACGATCATCTTGAGCACGGGCCAGAGCTTCGCCCACGACCAGCCGGCGAGGGCGATGGTGTTCTCGCCCGCGTAGTTGTAGTCGTAGAAGTTGAGCGAGAGGCCGGCCGCTTCCCCGAACTTCTGTAGCCCGAGGATGAGCGCGGCTGCGAAGCCGAGCCCGAACGTCCATCGCGGGATCAGTACGTTCTTGAACCAGCCGGTGTCGGGCCGCGACTTGACCCAGAAGCCGAGGAGGTTTCCGGCGGCGACCAGGTACGGGTAGATCGAGGTCCAGTCGAACGTCTGCACGTTGTCTCCTTACGCGGTTTGGATGCCTTCGAGATGCGGGTAGCCGTTCGTGTTGAAGATGCGGACGGCGTAGATTTCGCCGCAGTACTGCACGCCGGTTGGCGCCGTGGCGCCGCAATCCGTCGTGATGCCGAGCGCGAACTGCACCTGGCGGATGCCCTTGATTGACGGCTCCGGGATGTTGTTGTACGTCGTGGCGGCGGCAACACCAGGCGGGTTCCAGAATCGCTTGCCGATCCAGATGTACGACCGGAAATATTGTCCAGAGGCGAGAGCGGTTGCCGGATACCCGAGGATTGCGCTCATGATCGTGTCGTCGCTAAGCGCCAAGGCGTTTCCGTCGCTGATTCCGACCAGATACGACGACGCGCCGTAAATGATGAGCTGGTCGCTACCCCAAAACGTCGGGGTTGCGCCGGGGTTTCCGCCCAAGCGCGAGATTGGGTGCTTGGCCCAGATTTCGTAGTTGTTGTCGTTGCGCATCGGGGTGCCGACTGCAAATCCGAACCCACTGCTTCCGGTTGCTCCGAACGCCGATGGGCCGCCACCTGCCGCAGTGCACTTGAACGCCGAGCAGATGGCGAGCATGTCGCAGCCCTTGGTGTCGATAGTCGCCCAGGAGAGCGGCGAGAGCGTACCGCCAACCACCATGCGGCCAGCCGTCGTTGGATTCGTGTTGAAGTCAAACGTGTGCTGGGTGTTGGCGCCGTTTGCGAACGTCAGGTTCGTGACTGCCGCGCCTGTTTCCGTTGCCGGGTCGCCAATCTTCCAGAGAAGTTGGCTTTGGTACGTCTGACTCATGCGACTTGCTCCTCGGTTTCGTTCTGCTCTACAAGGTCCCCGAAGAAAGAGCCTCCGAGAGCCGTCGAAATGACCAGGATGCGACGCGCCATCGGCAGCGCAGCCTTGAATGCTTCGCGGAACTCCGGCTGAAAGGCCGCTTCGTCGCAGATGACGAGCGTCGCCGTATACGACCGGAACATATGCGGGCCTTGCGGCACGCCCCAGAACTCGCTGCCGCCGGGGTACAGAAGCTCGCCGCGCTTGCCGATGAGTCCATGCACGCGGACGGCGATGGGGCAGGCGTATTCGATGAACCCCACGCGCGCATGCGTCCAGTCGCCGTCGTAGACGAACTTCCAGGCGTCCTCGGCCTTCTTGGACTGGAAGATGACGCGGCTGTGCGGGTGCCGGCACTCCCACGATCCGTAGGCGCCTGCGAGCCAGGACCACGTCAACTGGCGCGACTTAACCGCAGCGCCAACGTAGTCGGCGGGGTATCCGTCGTGCATCCACTGGAGGGCTTTGCGCAGGTACTTCTTGTCGGGGAAGGCTCGAACGCGGTCTTTTGGGGCGGCTGTTTCATCGAAGGTGCGGACGAAGCCGCCGAAGATGTAGAACTCTGGGTCGGCGCTTATCTGTTCGAGCGTCTTGGCGAGTTGGGTATCGTTCGGACCTCGGGAGGAGAATCCGTGCGCTTTCCATAGCGCGGCGTCCATGTCCATGTGAAACGGCGCCTGTTGATCCGTAAGGCGCGAGTTTCGGATTGCTACCGGCAACTACCCTGTCCCCACCCAACCCAACCCAAAATATCGTGCGCGCCCCCCGGCGCGACTGTCAAGCCTATGTGCCGATAGGACGCCATCCCTGTTGCCAGAAGGCCCAGCCGCCGGCCGTCGTTTGGCGCACGGCTTGGGCGTAGACGTTCTCGAAGTAGTCGAGGCCGTCGAGGGTCGAGTAAATCTGTGCCCAGGTGCCGTTCGTGCCTGGAGTTTGGCCGCCGTCCGTGGACGCCCAGTAGTATTGCTGGGCGAAGGTGCCGCTTTGCTTGTCTGTGAGCCCGAGCACGATACGCAGGCCCTCGGCCTTGGCGCGCTGGAGTCCTTCGAGGATGCCGTTGGCGCCGGCCCAGGGGCGCGGGCCACTGCCGGACGTGTTGACGAAGAACAGTTCGACCCAGCGGTTGCGCAGTGCGTTCTGGTCGTAGGCGCCTGTCAGGTCGGTGCAGTTCGCCCAGCGGAACCTTCCGCCGTCTTTGGCGCGGCCGCTGGATGCAAGCGCCGCGGCCCAGGCGGCTTGCATGTCGCGCCAGCCTTGGCGGTAGGCGACCTGTGCGAGTTGCGTCGGGAGCGGCGAGGCGTTGGTGGCGTCGCCCGTGTACACGTCCTGCCGCATGTTGTCGATGAGCATGCCGTCTATTTCCCAGTTGTAGGTGCCGTTGTACTGGGAGTTGCAGTAGTTGACCCACTCGGCGGCGAGCGCGGTGCGATGGGCGCTGCTCGTGACATCGCATTCCCAGACGTGCTTGGTGAAGTTCGGCGCGTTGGCCGGGAGCCCTGCGTGGCGGCCGGCGTCGTGCGGGCAGCCGACGATGTTGGTCCAGCTCGCGGCATCCGGGCCGCACGTCGGCCATGAGAGGACGCCCGTGGCGTTGCCTTCGTACTCGTCGATGGCGGTACAGCCGTAGCGGTTGAGCGTGTTGCTGCTGCAACCGGACGTTGCGGCGCCAGCGAGCGGGAATCCGCGCGAGACGAGGCGCGCCGGTTCGAGGGCCGTGTAGGTCGAGTACGCCTGCTGGTTGACGGACTGGAAGTTGTGGAGCCCGGTGTGGACTTCAGTGTTGACCTTGGACGCGGCCTTGATGGCGCGGATGTGCTGGCGCGGTGGGCTGTTGCCGAGCACGCAGATGTTGAGCGCCGAGCCCATGTCGATGTTGGCGAGTCCCTTGAGCATGATCCAGTTGCCGGCGCCGGGGACGAAGGTGCCGCTGTTGGCGTCGCCGTTCACGACTTCGTTGGCGTAGATGCCTCCGCGGGCTGCGATGCGCGCGCGCAGGAAGTCATCCCACTTGCCCCAGTTGAGGCCCTTCTGGAAGGGGTTCCCCTGTAGCGTTGTGGTCGAGAAGTCGTTCGGGTCGGCCGAGTTCCATTCGTAGAACAGGAATCCCCAGAGGGGCAGTGTGCTACCGGCTTCGGCGGGCGGATTCGACGGGCGCATGGTTGCGACGCGCCGGCCGCGGCGCATTTGGGCTGCCATCTTGCCGGACAGGCTTGCGATCCCGTGTCGGTTCATAGACCCATCTCCGCTTCTTCGTCAGTCACCATGTCGATGGTGCATGAGCCATCCAGGTGCAGCTTCTGCATCAGGCTCGCATTCAATCCAGTGTACTCCGGGAAGATGCGGCTCGCCCAGACCTGTGGGTTTCGCCCGACGCCGTTCAGGAACGCCGGGTGTGTGCGGATGGTGGGGATGCCCTGGATGGTGATGCGGTCGCCTTCTTTGGCGATCTGGTAGCAGGTGCGAGCGGTGTGTCCGTAGCAGAAGAATTTCCACCATTCGGACCACTTGTTCTTCATGGGGCCTTTGGTCTTGAGCGACGCCAGGAACATATCGGCCCGCTGTGGCGGTTTGCGTCGGCGGCGCTTGATGTCCGGGTCGGCCAGTTGGCGGGCTTCGTACTCGGCGTCCATCTGGATCTTCATGGCGGCCAGTTCTTCCGGCGTTTTTCTGGGCCAGTAGCGGATCTGGTAGACGTAGCCCGTGAGCTGGATGAAGTTTCCGGAGAGCAGCACCTACTGGATCTCCCCTTGTGGTTCGGCGGGCGGCGGCTGGGCGTCACCCGAGGCTTCGAGGCTTTCGATGACGCCTTGGAGTGCGGACAGGAACAGGTTGCGCGCGAACACGACGTGCGGCATACCGACGTTTTTGGCGATGTTACAGACCGCTTCGTAGGCGATCTTTGGAATCACGAGGGTGAGTTCCTTGTGCATTTCGATGTCGGTCACTTCCACAACCTTCCGTACAGGAGTCGTTTCCAGAGCGGTTGTCGCGGCGGCGTGGTGGTGAGTTGGCGTTCGACTTCAACTCGCAGCGCCTCGATCCCCGCCTCGCGTCTCGCGTGCAGGTACTCCGCGGACCGCCGTTGCAGGATGGTGAGGTTTCCACGGTAGATCAGGCCCGAGTATTCGTCGGGGTCGATGTCTTGCATGGCTCACCGTCCCTCTTGTGCCGCGTCGCGTCGTAGCGAATCCAGTGTTCTTCGCAGTAGTAGAGCGTGCGCTTGGTGTCTTGGTCGAGCACGATGCGCTCGGCTCTCGCCCTGCACTTTCTCACCCGGCAGAGCCGGTGCGTGTCCCCGAACATGCTGCCCCTCTGGTGAGTGTGGTGCGGGGCGCCACTACACCCCGCACCGCTCTGTCTTACAGGCCCGAGTAGGACGGGCGTTTGCGGCCGCCCTTCTTCGTGGGCTTCTTGGCCGCGGCCTTCGATGCCTTCTTGGCCTTGCGGACCGGCTTCTTCTTGGCTGCCATGCTATCACCTCCGAACGGAACAACGAACAGTCCACATTTCCGTTCGTTGATGGACTTCACGACCGTCTTGGCTTCTTCTTCGTTCCAGCAGACGACCGTGTGGAGACTGCTGCATCCGAGCCCGAGCGCCGGGTCGAGCGCGATTTCAACGCCGCCGAAGATGTGCGTGTGCAGCTTGGCCTTGGCGGTTCCAGACCAGATGAATGGGTATAGCTCATCGAAGGACTTCATGCGGTGCCGCCCTGCAAGAGCATCGCCATGATGCCGGCCAGGTGTCTCTTGGCTTCGTCTCGGGGCGTCACGGCGAGGTCGTCCGGAGTTGGGTCTGGGATGGGGAGCCCCCGGAGCCAGCGCGGAGGATACGCTCGGACGTGCTCGTAACGTTCGAGCGCCAGCATGTGTTCCGGTTTGGCTTCGACGGGGGTTTCCTCGGCGTCCAGTTGGACGGTTTCTTGTCCGAACGAGATGCGGTCGGCGCGCATGGTGCGTTGGATGCGTGCTTGGCCGTCGCGGCCCGACCAGGGGCGTTCTTCGACTGGTCCGGAGCACATGGCGATGCGGCCTTTTTCGAGGTGTCGCAGCGCGAATTCTGCGACGTTGGCGCGGGCGAGGATGTCGTACCAGACGTTGCCGCCTTCGTAGTCGCGGACGCAGAGCGAGAACTTGGTGAATATCTTACCGTTGCGGTCATAGATTTCTTCTGGATCGCGTCCCAGGTTCCCCGAAACCGTTTCGCGTCTTTGCAACCCATCCCTCCCGGTAAATGGTTGCCACGGCCGGCCGTGTGGTTTCCGCAGTCACAGTGACACCCACCCGCCGCGGCCGTGGCGCGACAGGTATCGCATGATACGAATCGTCACGTCAAGAGTATTGTGACATTTCCTTCATGACGTGGTAGGGTGCCGATGTCACACTTGCTGGAGGTCAGAAATGGCAGCGAAGATTGTGGTGAGCACCCTGGTCATGGTGGTGTGCGGCACGTCGGTGATCGAGGGCGAGTTCCGCGGTGAGGGCGTGCCGGTGAACGCAGACGTGTCGTTGGTAGAAGCGTACCGGGCGTGCAAGGAGACTACGTTCCAGAAGATTGCGGCCGGCATGCTCGACACGTTGCGGCGTGCGGCGATGGACGTGGTGCGTGTGCAGATACTCTATACGCCGACCGAGGTTGCGGTGGCGGTGCTGGAGGAGGAGTCTACGAAGTGACGAAACGGACGAACAACCCGCGGTGGCGCCAGATGCGCAACGCGAAGATCCGGCGGGAGTACCGCCGGCAGACGGCCCGGAGCCTGGGGCACGAGTACGGTCTTTCGATTCGGCAGATTTACCGCATCGTGGGAGGGCACTGATGCCGCAGACCACGGAATCGGTTGACGCCGGCCGGTTTGGCCGCGGCGGCAAGGGTGTGCGCAAGGGGCCGACCTCTGCCCAGGCGCGCGTGGCGCGAGACACGAAGGCCGACGCCCAGTCGGTTGTGGACCGCGAGTTCGCGCGGACGCTCTCGCAGCACCCGCTTCTGGCGGCGGCCCTGGCGACGGCTGCGAAGTCGAAGAAGCCGGTGACGAAAGAGCAGGCCGCGGCGCACGGGCTCACGCGGCGCGTGTTCAAGGACCTGCTCGATGGCTACAAGCGCATGCAGCGGAGGAAGCGATGAGCAGTGACACCGAGACGATGATCGAGACTTTGACCGACATCCGGTCGCTTCTGGGGGACGCTGTCCGGCTTCTCGATCTGATTGCTTCGAGGCCGGCGGCTCCCGTTCCGTCCCAGCCCGTGGTGATCTATCCCTATCCGTACCAGCCCGCACCGCCGCCTCCCTACTGGCCTCCGTACATTTCCTGGTCCGTCACCTACCAGCCGCCGAACGTCTCGGGCTCTGGGGTCGATGGCATGGGTGGGTTTCCGCCGGCCGAGGGCGGTGCGAAATGACCTGGACCGACACCATCGGCATGATCGACCGGGTGATCCTGGATGCCGTGGCCCTGGAGATGGCGACCTTGGGCAAGGCGCCCTGGGGCGAGTGGGGCGAGGTGAGCGTCCGCTGTCACTGCCCGCCAGACCGCGCGGCCGTGGAGATCGTCTTGGCGTTCATGGACTCCAAGCACCCGGACTGCGCGTGTCGGTCGGCGTCTGTGGTGGCGTTCACATACCAGGAGATCCAGCGGAACGAGGACGTGCTCGACGAACTCATCCGGGCCAAGGCGCTTTTCGCCGTCATGGCGGCCTGCGACGAGTGGAACAACCACAGCATCCCGGAAGAAGCGGCGCGCCGGCACAATGAACAGGCCGACGGCCTGGCGCGGATGCTCGCGGAGGACTCCTAGAACCAGCGCGGCCCGCCCTGGGTTGGAACAGGACGGGCCGCTACCGGGAGATCGGAGGGCAACTTCGGGGGCGCCCTGCGACTGCCTGCACCCTATCAACCACCGGCCGGGAGTGTCAATGACCGACTCCACATGCCACGTCTGCCAGCACCACAAAGCCGCCCACGACCGCAGAGGCTGTACCTTCACCGTCGTCGGTCCCAAAGACGCCACCGAATGCCCCTGCACCCAGCCCTACGACTTCGCCATGCCGGCACCGCTCCTGCCACCCGAGAAACCAAAGCCGGTCAAGAAGCGCCGCGGACAACCCATCCCACCGCCGCCACCCCCCAGAGGCTCCAAGCAGCGCCAGTACATGACCGGCAAGTTCGACCGCCAGCACCGAAAGGACTGGGAATGACCAGGAACAGCCGAACACCTCGAACACCGCCACACCGCCAGGTTTACATAACACAGCACCGCAAGTGTTCAGTACTCCACCACCACCCGATGTCACTCACAGGTTTACATAATCCGTCACAAAAGTAGACGCACGTCTACCAACGCAAATTATGCAGCCGTAACTCCCCATCGAATATACTGGGTTGACATGCTGTAAGGCGACCCTGTAGAGTTCCAAGCCACCTCCTCCAGAGCCACATGCACCTCCCCATCCGTATGCCCTCAAAAGCTCTCACCGTAGACAGCGACTCCTACTCAATATCCGGTTCAAATCTTCTCCCAAGACAGCCGAAGGGGAACCGAGTCTCCCTCCGGTCGCTCTGGCCCGCTACTTGTACACCGCACCAAAATCTGCGGAGACGGGCTGTCCCACCAGTCAGCGCACCCAACTCAGGGTCAGCGCGGAGCAAGCCCTGCTCACGGT
>Ga0208185_1000143_pt1 | contig 46425 bp, 17 predicted proteins | sample EasRivMeERMLT700_FD_187532 | JGI IMG/M metagenome (GOLD analysis project Ga0208185, IMG submission 187532) | Soil microbial communities from meander-bound floodplain in the East River, Colorado, USA - East River MetaG ERMLT700 (SPAdes) (version 2) | ecosystem: Environmental > Terrestrial > Soil... | reverse complement strand
GACCAGCGATTCGATTCCCGGCACTTCCGCCGGGCGCCCGGAGAAGGCGGCGCCGAACATCACGTCGCGCGAGCCGCTGTAGTGACTGAGCAGTAAGGCCCAGGCAGCCTGCACGATCGTGCTCAGCGTAATGCGTTGCGAGCGCGCAAGGGACTGCAGCGCAGCCGTGGTGTCACGGTCGAGGCAAGCGGACTCCCCGGCGAGCCGGCTCGCCCGGGGTTGCGGTCCTGATGGCGGGGCGGCGAGGTTCAGCGGAGTCGGCGCTTCGAATCCCGCCAGCGTCTCTTTCCAGAACACCTCGGAGTCGGGTGCTTCGTCGTGAAGCCATGCGACATAGCTGCGGTATGCGTACGGCCGCTCGAGCTGCGGCTCGCTACCCTGGCGCAGCGCCTCGTAGACCTTCGAGACTTCGCCGAAGATGAGCGGCCAGGACCAGCCATCGATGTGGAGATGATGCGTGCTCCACACCAGGTGGTAGGTCTCATCGCCGGTGCGCCGCAGGGCCATGCGCATGAGCGGCGGCTGGGCCAGATCGAATCTCGTGCGCCGCGCCGACTGCATCAAGGCTGCGAGGCGTGCTTCCTGTTCGGCATCCGGCAGCCCGCGCCAGTCTTCCTCCGACCAGGGGACCGGGACCTCTCGCAACACGACCTGTAACGGGTCTGCGCTTATTTCGGCCGCGAACGCGGTACGCAGGATCGAGTGACGCTCCACCACCCGCTCAATCGCGCGCCGCACCAGCGCCGCGTCGATCGCCCCGTCGAGGCGGAAATGCCACGGCTCGTACTCGAGGTCCGCGTGCGCGCTCTCCGCGACGTAGAACAGCCGCTGCATCGGCGAGAGCGGATACACGTCCTCGAAGCCCGGGTAGCGCGCCCAGAGCTTATCGAGGGCTTCCTGGCTGAGCGCGGCCAGCGGGAAGTCCGAGGGCGTACGGCCACCGGCGTGCGCGGCGAGACAATGCGCAATGATCGCGCGCAGCGCCGTAACAAAGTCCTGCGCGACGCGCTCGATGGTTTCGCGGCGGTGGATCCCGGGATGGTAGGTCCACTCGATCTCGAGCTCGCCCGCGTGCACCAGGCACAAGACTTCCAGTGCATGCGTGCGCCGCGCGGCAGGGCTGTGGTACGGGCCGGTCGATTCAGGCGCGAAGCTCAAGAGATTGGATCCGGCCACCACCTGGTCGAACTGACCGAGATAGTTGAACAGGAGCTGGGATGCGGGCGCTCGCGAGAGCGCGGCGCGCGTCTGGGCATCGTCGCAGGCATAGCGCAGCAGGCCGTAGCTCAAGCCGCGGTCCGGTACGCGGCGCAGTTGCTCCTTGACGGACTTCAGCGCCTGTCCTTCATCGAGACCGGCTTGCAGCTCGAGCCGGACCGGAAAGATGGTGGTGAACCACCCCACGGTCCGGGACACATCGAGGTCCGCGAACAAGTCCTCGCGGCCGTGTCCTTCCAGGTCGATGCGGAACGCCTCGCCATCGGTCCAGCGCTGGAGCGCGCGAGCGAGGGCGCTCAGCAGCACATCGTTCACCTGGGTTCGATAGGCCGTCGGTACCCGTTGCAACAGTGCACGCGTGTCCTCGGCCGTGAGCCGGGTCTTTACGGAGCGGGCATCACCCTCGAGGTTCTCGCAGTCATTGTGTTCCGCGGGCAGCGCGCTCACCGGCTTGCTCGCCTCTGTCAGCCAGAACTCTGCCTCTGCTTGGCGCTGCAGGGTCGCGGACTTGGCAAAGCCGGCGAGTCGCGCGGCCCAGGCCTGGTACGAGGTGGTCTTGGGTGCAAGCACCGGCCGCTTACCCGCCTTCAGGCTCGAATATGCCGCTTCGAGATCCTCGATGATCAGTCGCCAGGAGACGCCGTCCACCGCGAGGTGATGGATGACCAGCAGCAGCCGGCCGCGCTCCCCTGCGCCGAACGCGAAATGCACGGCCCGCAGCAGGCATCCTTCCTCGAGGTGCAGGCTGCTTTGCACCCTGGTCGCCTGCGCTTCGACTGCGGCTGCGCGCTCGTCTGCCGCGATCCCGGCCAGATCGATGCGCGAGATGGCGGGGAGCGCGCTGTCGGCAGCGTATTCCTGCAGCCACGTGGCTCCCGCCCGCCGCAAGCGCAGCCTCAGCGCATCGTGATGGCGCAGCACGCAATGCAGTGCCTGCTCAAGCACGCCGAGGTCTACGTCGGCCGGCAACTCGAACACAAACGCCTGGTTCCAGTGGTGCCGCTCGGTAAAGTCCTGCTCCAGGAACCAGCGCTGGATCGGCGTGAATTCCACCGCCCCCGTAAGAGGTTCCTGGGAGCCGGCGACGTCTGCCGTTGGCTGCGCGCACGCCTGGGCGAGCTGTGCAATCGTCGGGCGCTTGAACAAATCCCTTGGCGTCAGCTGCAGGCCGGCTTGCCGGCAGCGCGCGATGACCTGGATACTGAGGATCGAATCGCCGCCCAGCTCGAAGAAATGATCGTGGATGCCAACCCTGTCGATACCCAGCACGGCGCTCCAGATCTGCGCGATGGCGCTCTCGGTGGGCGTGCGCGGCGCAGCGTAGCTCGGGCCGACGCTGGAGCGTGAGAGGTCCGGTGCCGGCAACGCTTTGCGATCCACCTTGCCGTTGGGGGTACGGGGCACCGCTTCAAGGGTGACGAAGTGGGCCGGGAGCATGTACTCGGGCATCGTGGTGCGGATGAGGGCGCGCAACTGGTCCACAAGGTCGGCGGGCGGGTTCTCGGCGACGAGGTAGGCGACCAGGCGCTTGTCGCCCGGGGCGTCCTCCCGCACGATGACTGCGACCTCGCGGATCGCCGGGTGCCGGGCGATGCCCGTTTCGATCTCGCCAAGCTCGATGCGGAACCCGCGCACCTTCACCTGATGGTCCAGGCGCCCGAGGTACTCGAGCTGTGCGTCGGGCCGGTAGCGAACCAGGTCGCCCGTGCGGTAGACGCGATGTTGCGCACCGCCGAGGAACGGATCCTGGATAAACCGCTCGCGCGTCAGTTCGGGCCGCCCCAAATAACCGCGCGCGAGTCCAGCGCCACCAAGATAGAGTTCCCCGGGCACACCGATCGGCACCGGGTTCATGTGCGCATCGAGCACGTAGGCGCGGGTGTTGGTGATCGGCCTGCCGATCGTCGGGGGAACCCCGCGCTTGCGCAAGGTGTAGGTCGAGTAGGTGGTGTCTTCGGAAGGCCCATACAGGTCATAGACGCGCCGGACCGTGCCTGTGTCATAGAGCTGATCGACCAGCCGCGTCGGCAAGGGCTCCCCCGCGAGGCACACGGTGGTCACGGAGCCGGGTAGCGCGTTCATCCGCACCAGCTCCGCGGCGGCCGACGGCACGGTATTGACGAGCGTCACCTCCTCGCGCGCCGGCAGCTCGGGCAGGTGCAGCGCATTCTCCGCGAGGATCACCCGGCCGCCGCAGGCGAGCGGGAAGAAGATCTCGAATATCGACAGGTCGAAACAGACCGACGTGGATGCGAGCACCCCGCGCAGCTCGTCGTCGGTGAATACCGTGCGCGCCCAGTGCACCAGCGTCGCGGCGTTGCGGTGTTCGATCGCCACGCCCTTCGGGACTCCGGTCGAGCCGGAGGTATAGATCACATAAGCGAGATGCTCCGGCGCTGCACCGCTCTCCGGGTTCGTGTCGCGATACGTCGCGCCGCTCCCGTTCTGGTCGAGGTAGAGGCGTTGGGCCTCGCTCGGTGGCAGCCCGCTGGCGATGTCGGAGCTCGTGATGAGCACCGCCGCCTGCGAGTCCTTGATCATGAAGGCGATGCGCTCGGCCGGGTACTCGGGATCGAGCGGCACATAAGCGGCACCGGACTTCAGTACCGCGAACAGCGCGACAACGAGGTCGCTCGAGCGCTGCAGGCACACCGCGACCAGCGTCTCCGGCTTGGCCCCCAGCGCGCGCAGCTGATGCGCGAGGCGGTTCGCGCGCCGGTTCAGCTCCTCGTAGCTCAGCCGCTCCTTGACCGACACCAGCGCCTCGGCACGCGGCGTACGAGCCACCTGTTCCTCAAATAGCCGGTGCAGCCGCATGTCGCCCTCGAACGCCACCTCGGTACGGTTCATCTCCACCAGCACCTGATGACGCTCAGAGTCGGGCAGCACGTCGAGGCTGCGCAGCGACGTGCTTGGTGCGCGCTCCAGTGCGCTGACGAGCTGCTCTAGCGCGCAATGCATGTAGGAGCAGATGCGCGCTGGATCCACAGGCGATTGCACTTGCGCGGTCAGCGCAAACCCCTCACCCAGATCGTCCACAGAAAGGGAGAACGGATAATTGGTGCGCTCCTGCGCATCGAGAAATTCGATCTCTTGCCAAGCTTGGCAACCCTCGCCAGCCGCGGGTGGAGTGTGCCGGTAGTTCAAGAGCGCGCTGAAGAGCGGCGTAGATGCCGCCACGGCGCTGCAGCGTTGCGCCAAGGTAAGCGGGGCGTGCTCATGCCGCAGCATTTCCGTTAGCAGCGCATGGGTGCGCCGGATGCTGTCCTGCACGCCGCCCTCGCATATCCGGATACGGATTGGCAGAGTATTCATGAACAGCCCCAGCGCGCGGTCGTAGCCTTCGCCGGCCTGCATGCGCCCTGACATTACCGTCCCAAACACGACATCGTCGCGCCCTGACACACGCGCCAGCACAAGCGCCCAAGCCAGGTGGGATAGGCTCGCAGCGCTCACGCCGAGAAAGCGCGCGCGCTCGCGCATGCGCTCGGCGAGTCGCGCATCGACCCGGCGTCGGGCTTCACCAATCCCCGAGCCGTCGCCATGCACATCGGCCAATCCGAAAGGCATGGTGGGTTCGTCCACGTCGCCAAGCATCTTCCGGAAAAATGCTTCATGCTCCTCCCGACGCACTCCCAGCCGGGTCTGCGCCACGAAGTTGCGAAACGGCACCGGCGTCGGCAATTGCGCGGCTCGACCGAGTCGATGTGCCTGGATTTCCTGTCGCATGACTTCTCGCGTAACGTGATCACCCGAGAGGTGATGGTCCAACTCCAGCAAGAGCCAGCGCTCGTTACGCTCGTCGTAGGCGATGCACTCGCGCATCAAGGGAGCCACACGGACATCGAGCCGGAAATGCCGCGAATCGAAGCGTGCAGCTATCTGCTGGGCGACGTCCCCGGCCTCCCCATCGAAGCTTACTTCTTCAATTGCCAGCTTCGCCCGGCGGTATACCACTTGCACTGGTTCGGGCAACCCTTCCCACAGCACGGCCGTTCGCAGGATATCGTGACGATCGATCACTGCCTGCAGGGCTTCCAGATACTCCTGGACCGCCGCGCGGCTGGCGAAGGCGATCAAGGTGGAGCTTAGATACGGATCACCTTCGGCTGCGATCAGGTGATGAAACAATATGCCTTCCTGCAGCGGTGCAAGCGGGTAGATGTCCTGCACGTTGGGCGCACCGCCAGGTACTGCGCCGACAATGTGTTCGAGGTGGTCCAGCGTCAGTTGTACGAGCGGAACCATCTCAGGCGTGATGGCTGCACACGCCGGCGGAATGCGATTGACAGGAACTTCAACGATTCCGCTGTCGCCTCCCACGGCTGCCGCCAGCGCGGCCAGATTGGGCGTGATAAAGAGTGCCCGTAGGTCGGCGTGCAACCCCGCTCGGCGCATGCGTTCGATGACGCTTGTCGCCAGCAGCGAGTGGCCGCCCAATTCGAAAAAGTTGTCGTTACGACCGATGGGGTGGTGTCTCAGAACCTCGGTCCAGATCTGCGCAAGCGTGCTTTCGACTTCGCCGACCGGGGCCTCGTAGGCGCGGGCGATGTGCGCTGCGCCTTCGGGCACCGGCAGCGCTTTGCGGTCCAGCTTGTCGTTCGGGGTAAGGGGCAACGCTTTCATCACCACGAACGCGGTCGGCATCATGTGATCGGGCAGGCCGCGCTTGAGGTGCTCGCGCAGCGCGCTCACGGTGAGCGGCTCGCCGCTGGCGGGAACGAGGTAGGCAACCAGCCGGCGTTCGCCGGGCGTGTCCTCTCGCACGACGACGGCACAGCGCTGTACCTGGGGATGGCGCGCAAGGGTCGCTTCGATTTCGCCCAGCTCAATGCGGAAACCGCGGAGCTTGACCTGGTCGTCGATGCGCCCGATGAACTCGATCTGGCCGTCGGCGCGCCAGCGCGCGAAGTCTCCGCTGCGGTACATGAGGGCGCCGGGAGTGCCGCAGAACGGATCCGGGACGAAGCGCTCGGCGGTGAGCTGCGGCCGGTTGAGGTAGCCGCGCGCCACCCCGACGCCGCCGATGTAAAGCTCGCCGGGCACGCCCACCGGGACCGGCGCGAGCTCGCGGTCAAGGAGGTAAACCCGGACATTCGGCAGCGGCCTGCCGATGAGGGGCGGAGCCCGGCCGTCGCGGTATTCGATGGAGGTGGTGGTGACGGTCGCCTCGGTGGGTCCGTACGTGTTGATGAAGCGGCATCGGCCCGCCCAGCGAGCCGCCAGCTCGGCCGGACATGGCTCGCCTCCCACGATCACTTGCTCGATGCAGGGACCGGCGGCGGCGTCGAGCACCGCGAGCGCCGAGGGCGTCAGCGACAGGACCGTGATCTTCTGCCGCTCTAGATAGCGCTCCAAATCCGGCCCGGGCAGCAACGCGTCACGTCCTTCCAGGTAGAGCGCGGCGCCTGAACAGAGCGCCAGGGCGATCTCGGAGACTGAAGTATCGAAGCTCAGCGAAGCGAATTGCAGGACCCGGCTGCGCGGTCCGATGCCATAGAGACGGGCTTCGCTCAGGACAAGATTGGACAGACCGCGATGGCTGACGAGGGCAGCCTTGGGAAGTCCGGTCGATCCCGAGGTGTAGATTGCGTACGCGAGATTGGACGGGGTCACCCGCGAATCCGGCGGGTCGGACGGCTCGGCGGCCGGCAGCGCGGCATCGCGATCGAGATAGATCGGCTCGCAATCGGCGGGCAAGGCCAGCGATGCTTCCAGGCTCTCTTCAGTGATCACTGCCTTGGCGCCGCAGTCCTTCAGCATGAAGGCAAGCCGCTCGGGCGGGTAATCGGGGTCGAGGGGAACGTAGGCGCCGCCCGCTTTGAGGATCGCGAGCAGAGCAACGATCATGTCCGGGCTCCGGTTCACGCACAGCGCCACGAGGACGTCCGGTCCGACCCCGCGCTTGCGCAGGGCGTGCGCCAGCCGGTTGGCGCGCTGGTCGAGCTCCCGGTAGCTCAGGATGCGGCCGCCGGAGACGACGGCAGCCGCCTGCGGCGTGCGCATCGCGTGGCCTTTGAACAGCTCGTGGAGCAGCGCGTCGGCCGGGCGATGCTCGTCCGTCGCATTCCACTCGACGAGCAGCTGGCGGCGCTCGGCCGGCGTGAGGAGCGGCAGCTTCTCGAGCGCGGCCTGCGGATCGGCGACCATGCCCTCGAGCAGCACGCGCAAATGCGCGGCCATGCGGGCGACGGTGGCCTCGTCGAAGAGATCGGTCGCATATTCGAAGAATGCGTCGAGCCCTGCGGCGGTCTCCTGCATCTGCAGCGTGAGGTCGACCTGCGCGATGCCTCGGTCCACGGCGAGCGAAGCTACGTCGAGCCCGGGCAATCGAAGCGGCTGCACGGCGGCGTTCTGCAAATGGAACATCGCTTGGAACAGCGGATTGCGGCTGAGGTCGCGCGCCGGTTGCAGCTCCTCGACCAGCCGGTCGAAGGGCAGATCCTGGTGCGCGAAGGCGTCCAGGCAGGCTTCGCGGACGCGGCCGAGCAGCTCGCGCGACGAGGGGCTCCCCGACAGGTCGACGCGCAGCACGAGGGTGTTGACGAAACTACCGACGAGCGCCTCGATCTCAGCGCGGGTGCGGCTCGCGACCGGCGTGCCGACGAGCAGGTCCTGCTGGCCGCAATAGCGCGAGAGCAGCTGCGTGAAGCCGGCCAGCAGCGTCATGAAGAGCGTCGCGCCTTCGCGCCGCCCGAGCGTGCGCAGCTTGTCGGCGAGCTCGAGCGGCAAGCTGAAGGAGTAGATCGCGCCCTGGTAGCTCTCGAAGGGCGGGCGCGCCCGGTCGGCGGGCAGCTCCAGCACCCGCGGAGCGCCGTCGAGCCGCGCGCGCCAGTGCGAGAGCAGAGCCTCCAGGCGCTCGCCCTGGAGCCAGCCGCGCTGCCAGCGGGAAAAGTCGCGGTATTGCATGGGCAGCGGCGGCAGCGCTGGGGCTTCTCCACGCGAGAAACCGGCGTACAGCGCGCCGAGCTCGCGGTACAGGATCCCCATCGACCAGCCATCCGAGACGATGTCGTGCATTGCGAGCAGCAGCACGTGGGCGTCGGCCGCGAGGCGGTACAGCCTGGCGCGGAACAGCGGCCCCTGCGCGAGATCGAAGCCGCGCGACGCCTCCTCCCGTACCCGCTGCGTTACGTCCTCGACGGCCACATCGACGACGGGCAGCGTCCAAGCTCCCGGCTCCGACACGACCTGCCGCGGCTGTCCCTCGACGGTGACGAACACTGTGCGCAGGGAATCGTGGCGCCGGACGAGCGCGCCGAGCGCCTTCTCGAGCGCCTGGACGTCGAGGGCGCCGCGAATCTCGAATGCCTGCGCGATGACATACGCCGCGCTTCCGCGGTCGATCTGGTCCAGGAACCAGAGCCGCTGCTGCGAGTACGAGAGCTCCGCCGGCGCGCGCAGGAACTCGCGGATCTCGGCTTTGCGCTGCTGCAGCTGGTCGCGCAGGTCTGGCGTCAAGCCGCCCGCCGGCGCATCGACCTGGAGCTGCTCGCCGTCGAGCCAGACGTGGATGTCGCGCGCGCGCAGCTCCTCGAGCATCGACGTCACCGTCATAGCGAGATCCGCTCCCGGCTTTCGCTGATGCGGGGCATCGGACCGCGCGCGGTCCGGATCGCGTCCACGCGGGCGCTGAGCTGCGAGAGCGTGGGAGCGGCGAAGATTTCCCGCAGCGGCAGCTCGATCGACAACGCCTTGCGCGCGCGGGAAACGAGCTGCATCGCCAGGAGAGAATGGCCGCCGAGGTCGAAGAAATTGTCCTCGATTCCGACCCGGTCGACGCGAAGCACGTCCTGCCACAGTTCCGCCAGCGCCAGCTCGGTCGGCGTCCCCGGCGCCACGAACGCCGGGCCCGCGGGCATCTCGCCGCGGTCCGGAACCGGCAGCGCCTTCCGGTCGAGCTTGCCGTTCGGCGTCAACGGCAGCCGCTCGAGGGTCATGAGCTCGCCGGGCACCATGTAGTCCGGCAGCCGGTCCCGGAGATGGTCGCGCAATGCTGCGTGGTTCAACTCACCGCTAGCCTGCGACGGCACCACGTAGCCAACTAGGCGTTCATCAAGCAGGGTCACCGCCGCCTGCCCGACGTCGGGATGCTCTGCCAGCACCTGCTCGATCTCCTGCAGCTCGATGCGATGCCCGCGGATCTTGACCTGATGGTCCGCGCGCCCAAGGAATTCGATGGAACCGTCTTCCAGGAAGCGCGCCAGATCCCCCGTGCGATAGAGGCGATCATGCGCCCCCCGCACGAACGGATTGGCGGTGAACCGCTGCGACGTCAAGTCGGGCTGGTGCAGATAGCCCCGCGCCACTCCGGCGCCGCCGATGAAGACCTCTCCCGGCACGCCGGCCGGCACCGGCCCGCCGAAGGCGTCGAGGATGTAGATCCGGGTATTGGCAATCGGCCGCCCGATCGGCACGGCATCGGCGCCGGATGCCACGCGCTGGGTAGCGGACCAGACGGTGGTCTCGGTTGGCCCGTACATGTTGCGCAGTTCGCCGCCGATGGCGGCCTTGAGCTCGCGCGCCAGCGCCGCTGGAAGCGCCTCGCCGCCGACCAGCATCTCGCGCAGCCGCCCCAGCGCCACGCGGGCTGGACGATCCTGGAGCAGCATGCGCGCCAGCGAAGGCGTGCACTGCAGGTGGGTGACGCCGTGACAGGTGATCTGCGACGCGAGCGAAAAGCGCTCGGCGGACCGGGCGGCTTTCGCATTGGCCTGCGCGCGGACCTGGTTCAGGTGCGGCAGGCTGGCGAGGACTTGCTCCGTCGGCACCCCGAAATCGAGCAGGCAGGCGATCTCGTCGACGCCGGCGCGCTTGCAGCGCTCCACCATTCGCGCGCAGGTCGAGGGCGTGCCGAACAGCCCGCTCGCTTCGAAATAGCGCTCGAATGCGAAGTCGAGCAGAGCATCGATTTCGCTTTCCGGCAGGCTGCGCAGGTCCACGTCCTGCGGCTTCTCGGCGCCGCCGCCGGGCCGCTTGAAAGCAGGGAACGACCAGGCGAAATCGAGCACCAGCTTGAGCGAGCTGCGCAGGTAGTCCTTCATCGGCTGGCGCACCAGCGCGCGCACCGCGTCGTCGTCTTCGTCCACGAACGTGTGCAGCATGAGCGTCACCCGGCCGGTGTCCGGGTAGTGCCCTGCGGAGGCGCGCGCTTCCCGGTAGATCGAGATCTTTTCGGCGACTTCTTCGACCGATTGGCCGAGCAGGTGTGTGAGGATGTTGGCGCCGAGCTCGCCCGCCTGGCGATAGGTCTCGGGATTGCCGGCGGTCGTGACCCAGAACGGCAGCTCGGGCTGCACCGGCCGCGGCAGCGTCTCGACCGGCACGTCCTTGCCGAGCGGGTTGCGGAACGCGAGCTTCTCGCCGCGCCACAGGCGCCGCACCTGGTCGATCTGCTCGAGCATCACGCGCTTGCTCTCGGCGTGGTTCTCCGGGCGCAGGACAAAGTCGTTCGGCTGCCACCCGGAGGCGAAGGCAAGCGCCACCCTGCCGTTGCTCAGGTTGTCGACGACCGCCCATTCCTCGGCGATGCGGATCGGGTGATGCAGCGGCGAGACGCAGCTTCCGGCGCGGATGGCGATGCGCTCGGTGACCGCCGCCAGCGCGGCGCCGGTGACCGACGGATTCGGATACGGGCCGCCGAAGGCGTGGAAATGGCGCTCCGGCGTCCATACGGCCTCGAAGCCGTTGCGATCGAAGTACTTCGCCCCCTCGAGCATCAGGCGGTACTTGTCGCGGCCCTGGGCATCGTCGTTGCCCCACATGAACAGGCTGAAGCCGAGCGGCCGGCTCTCCAGATTCGCAGCCGGTGCAAAATAGTCCTCGACGCTGCCCTGGATTACCACCTTGAAGCCGCGCGCCAGCGTCCAGAGGAGCTCCAGCACCGAGATGTCGAACGACAGGCTCGTGACCGCGAGCCAGGTGCCGGGCGCATCGTGCTCGATGCACGCGTCCATGGCGGCGAAGAAGTTCGTGACGTTGCGGTGCTCGACCATCACGCCCTTCGGGCGTCCCGTCGAGCCCGAGGTGTACATCACGTAGGCGAGGTTGGCGGCCGCCGCGGCCGTCGAAGGGTTGCCCGTCGGCAGGCGCGGATCCTCGAGCACGCCCTCGTCGACCGCCAGGATGGGCGCGGGTGATTCGCCAAGCCCGGCGCGCAGCGCGTTCTGCGTCACGATGACCGCCAGGCCGGCATCCTCGATCATGTAGCGCAAGCGCTCGGCCGGGAATCCCGGATCGAGCGGCACGTAGGCGCCGCCCGCCTTGAGGACAGCAAGCACCGCCACGACCATCTCGAGCGAGCGGGCGACGTGTACGCCGACCAGGCGGTCGGGTCCGACGCCGAGCTCGATCAGGCGCGCCGCGAGCCGGTTGGCGCGCTCGTTGAGCTCGCGATAGGGAATTTCTTTACCTTCGAAAACCAAAGCCGTGTGATCGGGCGTGCGCTCCATCTGCTGCTCGATCTGCGAGTGAACGCAGGCGACCGCCGGCGCTGGCAGGTCGGTCCGGTTCCATTCGACCAGCATCCGCTGCCGCTCCACTTCCGTCAGCAGCGGAAGCGCATCGAGCCTGGCTTGCGGATCCGCAGCCATGCCCTCGAGCAGCGTCTCGAGATGGCCCAGCATCCGTGCCGCCGCCGCGTGATCGAACCGGCGCCGCGAGTACTCCACCCGGAGCAGCAGCTCCGGGTCGCCGTAGGCATAGACCGTCAGCGGATAGTTGGTCTGGCCGAAATAGTCGAATCGGCGCTCGCTCCAGGCTGTGCCCAGGGCCCGCAGCCGCGCATCGAGAGTCTGGTGATCGAACACCACGATGCTCTCGAAGAGAGGCATGCCGCGCGGCACCTCGCTCCAGCCTTGGATCTTCACGAGCGGCGTGTGCTCGTAGTCGCGCAGCGCGGTCTGCTGAGCGCGCAGCTCCTGCAACCATGCCTCGAGCCGAGCCTCGGGATTGAAGCGCACCCGCAGGGGCAGCGCATTGATGAACATGCCGACCGTATCCTGGGCGCCGGTGACGGTCGACGGGCGGGCGGCATGGATGGTGCCAAACACAACATCGTTCGCGCCGCTGTATCGATGCAGAAGCAGTGCCCAAGCGCCATGCACCAGGGTGCCGAGCGTGACGCCAGCCTCGCTTGCCCGCTGCCTTAGCGCGGCAGTGAGCGCGGCCGGCAGACGGACTTCATGAAGTCCCAACGCGCTGCCCGTGATCTCCTCTGCCTTGCGGTCGCGCGCCGCGGCCAGGGAGGTGGGAGCGCGAAAGCCTGAAAGCGCGGCTTCCCAGAACGATCTCGAGCCGTCGTGATCCAGCGTGCGCAGCCACTCGATGTAGTCGCGGTAGGGACGCGGCAGCGGAAGCTCGATCTCCTGGCCGCGCGCGAAGGCGTCGTAGAAGATGAACACCTCGCGCAGCAACTGACCCCACGAGCGTCCGTCGATGAGGGCGTGGTGGAACGTCCACACCACCCGGTGCTCCCGTTCGCTCGTTCGCACGAGCGTCAGTCGCATGACGGGTCCCTCGCCAAGGTCCAGGCCGCGAGCGCGGTCGCTGTCCAGCAGCGCCTGAAAGCGTTCCAGGCGCTCGCCTGGCATAAGTTCGCGCCAGTCGACGCGCTCGACCGGGATCCGCACCTCATCGAGCACTTCCTGCACCGGCTCCGCAAGCCCTTCCCAGCGGAGGCGGCTCCGGAAAATCGGATGCCGCTCCGCGGCCTTCTGCCAAGCGCGGAGGAATCGCGCCTCGTCGAGCGGCGCGGGCAGCGTCGTCACGATCTGCTGAATATCGACGCCGCAATCCCCGCCGCCGAGGGCGTGAAACAGCATCCCCGCCTGCATCGGCGACAGTTCGTAGGCGTCCACTACTTGATTCATCTTGCGCTCTCCCCCCTTCGAACCAGGTAAGGCAATGCAACGAGACTCAGCTTGACGTCGCGGCTCGTCCTCAGTTTGCGTTCACAACTCGATCTCCTCTCGCTTGCCGGCGCCGTAGGTCGGCGCCTTCGACCTCGCCGCCCACGCCAGCCCATCGATAGCCTCGGCCAGCCCGGCGACCGTCGGGCGCTCGAACAGATCGCGCAGCGGAAGCTCGCAGCCCGACGCCGCACGAAGTCGCGACATGAGCTGCGCGGCCGCCACCGAATTGCCGCCGAGATCGAAGAAATCGTCGAGCACCCCGAAATCCGCTCGGTCGAGCAGGTCGCGGAACACGCCGATGACCAATTCCTCGGACGGGGTTCGAGGGGCGACTGCAGTCCCGATCGGTGTCGCGCCTGCGGCCTTCGTTGCCGCGGTCGCGGCTGCCCTTCCGCGCGAGGACGCGGGGAGCCCTGCGAGCAGCTCCGCAAGCGCCTGATCCGGTCGCTGCGCCATGGCCTGGAGAATCGCGGTGAGGTCGGTTGCATAAGTCCGCACGACCTCCGGAGCGAACTCGCCGGGATGGCAAATGAACTGCAGTTCCAGTTCCTGCTCGGGAACCACCATGATGGTCAACGGGTAGCTCGTGGTGCCGGGTCCGGAGATCGGCACCATGCGCGCGTCCTCGCCGATGCGGCGTGCCGCGTCGTCGACCTGGTAGTTCTGGAACACGATCAGGCTGTCGAACAGGCGGTAGCGCCACGGCAAGTTGGCCCAGGTCTGAATCTGCTCGAGCGCCGCATGCTGATGATGGGCGAGCTCGAACTGGCGCTGTTGCAGGGACAACATCCACGGTAATAGCGGTTCCTGCGGCGCCACGGCCACGCGCACCGGCAGATTGGTGACGCAGGGACCGACGAGCGATTCGATTCCCGGAACTTCGGCCGGGCGCCCGGAGAAGGCGGCGCCGAAGATGACGTCGCGCGAGCCGCTGTAGTGGCTGAGCAGCAGGGCCCAGGCAGCCTGGACGATTGTGCTCAAGGTAACGCGTTGCGAGCGCGCAAGGGACTGCAGCACAGCCGTGGTGTCGCGGTCGAGATGAACGGTCTCCCCCGCGAACCCGGTCGCCGGCGCTTGCGGCCCGGATGGCGGGGCGGCAAGGTTCAGCGGCGTTGGCGTTTCGAATCCGGCCAGCGTCTCTTTCCAGAACGGCTCGGAGTCGGGTGCTTCGTCGCGAAGCCATGCGACATAGCTGCGGAATGGGCACGGCCGCTCGAGCTGCGGCTCGCGACCCTGGCGGAGCGCCGCGTAGATCTTCGACACTTCGCCGAAGATGAGCGGCCAAGACCAGCCATCGACGTGGAGATGATGCGTGCCCCATAGCAGATGGTAGGTCTCATCGCCGGTGCGCAGCAGGGCCGTGCGCATGAGCGGCGGACGGGTCAGATCGAATCTCGTGCGCCGGTTCGATTGCATCAAGGCCGCGAGGCGCGCCTGCTGTTCGGCCTCCGGCAACCCGCGCCAGTCCTCCTCCGACCAGGGAGCCGGGACCTCCCGCAACACGACCTGCAGCGGTTCTGCGCTTATTTCTGCCGCGAACGCGGTGCGCAGGATCGGGTGGCGCTGCACGACCCGCTCGATCGAGCGGCGCAGGAGGGCCGCGTCGATCGCGCCCTCGAGGCGGAAATGCCACGGCTCGGACTCGAGGTCCGCGTGCGCGCTCTCCGCGACGTAGAACAGCCGCTGCATCGGCGAGAGCGGATACACGTCCTCGAAGCCCGGGTAGCGCGCCCAGAGCTTGTCGAGGGCTTCCTGGCTGAGCGCGGCAAGCGGGAAGTCCGAAGGCGTACGCCCGCCGGCGTCCGCGGCGAGGCAATGCGCGATGATCGTGCTTAGCGCCGCAAGGAAGTCCTGCGCGACGCGCTCGATGGTTTCGCGGCGGTGGATCGCGGGATGGTAGGCCCACTCGATCTCGAGCCCGCCCGCACGCACCAGGCACAGTACCTCCAGCGCATGCGTGCGGCGCGCGGCAGGACTGTGCCACGGGCCGATCGATTCAGCGGCGAAGCTCAGGAGACTCGACCCGGCCACCACCTGGTCGAATTGACCGAGATAGTTGAACAGCAGCTGGGACCGGGGCGATTGCGAGAGCGCGGCGCGCGTCTCGGCGTCGTCGCCGGCATAGCGCAGCAGGCCGTAGCTCAAGCCGCGGTCCGGGACGCGGCGCAGTTGCTCCTTGACCGACTTCAGCGCCTGTCCTTCATCGAGACCGGCTTGCAGTTCGAGTCGGACCGGGAAGATGGTCGTGAACCAGCCGACGGTGCGCGACACATCGACGTCCGCGAACAGGTCCTCGCGGCCGTGTCCCTCCAGGTCGATCCGGAACGCCTCGCCGCCGGTCCAGCGCTGGAGCGCGCGAGCGAGCGCGGTCAGCAGCACATCGTTGACCTGGGTGCGATAGGCCGTCGGCACCCGTTGCAGCAGCGCGCGCGTGTCCTCAACCGTGAGCCGGGTCTTGACGGAGCGGGCGTCGCCCTCGAGGTTCTCGCAGTCATCGCGTTCCGCCGGCAGCGCGCTCACCGGCTTGGCTGCCTCGGTGAGCCAGAACTCTGCCGGGCGCCGCAGGCTCGCGGAACTGGCGAGGCCCGCGAGGCGCGCGGCCCAAGCCTGGTACGAGGTGGTCTTGGGCTGAAGCGCCGGCGGCTGACCCGCCTTCAGGCTCGAATACGCCGATTCGAGATCCTCGCTGATCAGTCGCCAGGAGACGCCGTCCACCGCGAGGTGATGGATGACCAGCAGCAGCCGGCCGCGCTCCCCTGCGCCGAACGCGAAATGCACGGCGCGCAGCAGGCACCCTTCCTCTAGGCTGCTTTGCACCCTGGTCGCCTGCGCTTCGACTGCGGCTGCGCGCTCGTCTGCCGCGATCCCGGCCAGATCGATGCGCGAGATGGCGGGGAGCGCGCCGTCGGCAGCGTATTCCTGCGTCCATCCGGTGCCGGCGGGCAAGCGCAGCCTCAGCGCATCGTGATGGCGCAGCACGCAATGCAGTGCCTGCTCGAGCACGCCGAGGTCTACGTCGGCCGGCAGCTCGAAGAGGAACGCCTGGTTCCAGTGGTGCGGATCGGCAAAGTCCTGCTCCAGGAACCAGCGCTGGATCGGGGTGAATTGCACCGCCCCGCTCAGCGGCTCTTGGGGGCCGGCGAGCTCTGCGGCGGGCTGCGCGCACGCCTGGGCGAGCTGCGCGATGGTCGGGCGCTTGAAGAGATCCCTTGGCGTCAGGCGCAATCCGGCTTGCCGGCAGCGCGCGATCACCTGGATGCTGAGGATCGAATCGCCGCCCAGCTCGAAGAAATGGTCATGAATGCCGATCTTCTCAACGCCGAGCACGGCGCTCCAGATCTGCGCGATGGCGCTCTCGGTGGGCGTGCGCGGCGCGGCATAGCTCGGGCCGGCGCTGGAGCGCGAGAGCTCCGGCGCCGGCAGCGCCTTGCGATTCACCTTGCCGTTCGGGGTCAGGGGCAGTGCCTCGAGCGCGACGAAGTGCGCGGGCATCATGTACGCCGGCAAGCGCGCGCGCAGCAGCGCGCGCAATTGCTCCACCAGGTCCTCGGGCGCATCGTTGGCGACGAGGTAGGCGACCAGGCGCTTGTCGCCCGGGGTGTCCTCGCGCACGATGACCACCACCTCGCGGATCGCCGGGTGCCGCGCGATGCCGGTTTCGATCTCGCCCAGCTCGATGCGGAACCCGCGCAGCTTCACCTGATGGTCCAGGCGCCCGAGGTACTCGAGCTGTGCGTCGGGCCGGTAGCGAACCAGGTCGCCGGTGCGGTAGACCCGATGCGCACCGCCGAGGAACGGATCCTGGAGGAAGCGCTCGCGCGTGAGCTCCGGTCGCCCCAGGTAGCCGCGCGCGAGGCCCGCGCCGCCAAGGTAGAGCTCTCCGGGCATGCCGACCGGCACCGGGTTCATGCATGCATCGAGCACGTAGGCGCGGGTGTTGGTGATCGGCCTGCCGATCGTCGGGGGAACCCCGCGCTTGCGCAGGGTGTAGGTCGAGTAGGTGGTGTCTTCGGAAGGCCCGTACAGGTCATACACGCGCTGGACCGTGCCCGTGTCATAGAGCTGGTCGACCAGCCGCGTCGGCAAGGGCTCCCCTGCAAGGCACACGGTGCTCACGGAGCCCGGTAGCCCCTTCATCCGCACCAGCTCCGCCGCGGCCGACGGCACGGTATTGACGAGCGTCACCTCCGCGCGCGCCGGCAGATCCAGCAGGTGCAGCGCGTTCTCCGCGAGGATCACCCGGCCGCCGAAGGCGAGCGGCAAGAACAGCTCGAAGATCGAGAGATCGAAGCACACCGAAGTCGATGCGAGCACCCCGCGCAGCTCGTCGTCGGTGAATACCGTGCGCGCCCAGTGCACCAGCGTCGCGGCGTTGCGGTGCTCGATCGCCACGCCCTTGGGCACTCCGGTCGAGCCGGAGGTGTAGATGATGTAGGCGAGATGCTCCGGCGCCGCGCCCCCCGGCGGGTTCGTGTCGGGATAGCTCGCGCCGCTCTCATTCTGGTCGAGGTACAGGCGCTGCGCCTCGCTCGGCGGCAGGCGGCCGGCGATGTCGGAGCTCGTGACCAGCACCGCGGCCTGCGAGTCCTTGAGCATGAAGGCGATGCGCTCGGCCGGGTACTCCGGATCGAGCGGCACATAGGCGGCACCGGACTTCAGTACCGCGAGCAGCGCGACCACCAAGTCGCTCGAGCGCTGCAGGCACACCGCCACCAGCGTCTCCGGCTTCGCGCCGAGCGCGCGCAACTGGTGCGCGAGGCGGTTCGCGCGCCGGTTCAACTCCTCGTAGCTCAGCCGTTCCTTGACCGACACCAGCGCCTCGGCACGCGGCGTACGCGCCGCCTGCTCCTCGAACAGCCGGTGCAGCCGCATGTCGCCGTCGAACGCAACCTCGCTGCGGTTCCACTCCACCAGCACCTGACGGCGCTCCGCCTCCGTGAGCAACGGCAGGTCGGAAACGCGCCGGTCCGGATCCGCAACCATCCCTTCGATCAGGACGCGGAAGTGCGCCAGCATGCGTTCAACCGCCACCCGGTCGAAACGCTCGACGTCGTACACCAGGCTCAACGTCGGCGTATCTCCCATCAGCACCTGCAGCGTGAGGGGCAGGTCGCTTGTTTCGTGGCTATCCAGCTCGGTCACTTGCAGGTCCGCAGTCGGGCGGCCGGACGCAGAGTTGCCCAGCCAGTTCTGAAATGCGAGACCGGTGTGGAACAAGGGCTGCCCCGCAGGCACATCGCTCCAGGTCTGCACCTGCATCAGGGAGCTGTATTCGAATTGACGCATCGTCGCCTGATCGAGCTGCAGCGCCTGCAGCCAGGGAACCAGCTTTGCGTCGCCATCGACGTTCACTCGTGCCGGCAGCGTGTTCACGAACAGCCCGACGATCGATTCGACGCCCGGCAGCTCCGCGGGCCGGCCGGAGAGCACCGCGCCGAACACCACGTCGCGCTCGCCGGAATAACGGCTCAGCAGGATGGACCAGGCACCCTGAACCACGGTATTCAGCGTCACGCGGTGCTTGCGCGCAAAGCCTCTCGCCGCCTCGGCGAGATTCCTGGACAGCGACAGCCTGCAGGACTCGATTCGCCTGACTTCGGCCGGCGCGCTGTCGACGGAGCGGTCGATCGCCAGGCGGCTGGGCGCGCCGAATCCCTTGAGCCTCTCACGCCAGTAGGCTTGCGCGCTGCTCTGGTCCTTTTGCTGCAGCCAGTGAATGAATTCCGCATAGGGCCGCACGGCGGGCAGATCGGGGGACCGGTGCGCGCGCAGATCGGCGTAGCACTTCCACAGCTCGTTCAGGATGATCGCGGCGGACCAGCCTTCGAGGATGATGTGATGAAGCGTCCAGACCAAGCGGAACTTGCGCTCGGAAAGGACGATCAGCGCGAGGCGCATCAGCGGCGGCTTGCCCAGGTCGAAGAGACGCGAGCGCTCTTCCTCGAGACAAGAGCGCCAGCGCGCTTCCTGCTCGGCCGCGCTCAACGTGCGCCAGTCGTGGCGCGCAATTTTCAGGTGCGCCTTGCTGTGCACCACCTGGTAGGGCTTCTCGACTCGCTCCCACACGAACGAGGTGCGCAGCGCGGAGTGCCGCTCGACCATCAGCCGCCAGGCCGTGTCAAGCGCGCCTTCCGTCTGATCGCCTTCCAGCGCCAGTCCCATCTGCAGGTTGCGGACAGACGATTCGGGGGTGTACAGGGTGTGAAACAGCATCCCCTGCTGCAACGGCGTCAGCGCGAGGATGTCGTCGATGCCATTCAGCTTGTTCATTCTGCCTCCGCGGCCTGCACCGCCAGTTGCCGCTGAATCTCCGCGAGGTCAGAATCACTGACGCCCCGTCCCCAGACGGGAGCAAGAGCTACGGCCTTCGGCGCTGCTGCCACGCCCGGATCAGCCGCGGTCGACCGGCTCGCGCCGGCAATGACGGCCGCAAGCGCTGCGATGGTCTGGTTCTCGAAGGCCTGCTTCGGCGTGAACCTCAGCCCGGCCTGATTCGCCGCGGCGGTGATCTGTATGCTGATGACCGAATCCCCGCCCAGCTCAAAGAAGTTGTCGTGGATTCCGATCTGGTCAATCCCGAGCAGCCTTCCCCAGATGTCGGCCAACAGCCGTTCGATGTCAGTGCGCGGCGCTTCGTACGGTGATGACAGCGCCGGGCGCGCGTGCCCCGGTGGTGACGCTTCGGCCGCCGCGGTCTCGTCTTTCCGCGGCTCCTCGCGTGGGATCACCTGGTCGATGCGTCCTTGCAGGTCCCCGGTCGACACCAGGATCTGGCTAGCATCGGTCAAGGACAGGAACCGCGACAGCACGTCGGTGGCTTCTCCGGGCGTCATGTAGTAGGGCTGGCCGCCGGCTGCTGGCGCTTCAGCTAACCAGTGATCCCAGTTGACGACTCGCCACGGCGTACCCTGTTCCCGGTTGCGCAGATGAACGAACGCATCCATGAACACGTGGGCTGCCGTGTAGCTCGCGAAGTCCATCACCCCCATTACCGACGCCAGCGAGGAGTTGACCAGGCAGAAGTCAAGGCGCCTGCCGCGCAGAACCCGCTCCAGCACCCGCAGTCCCTGGAGCTTGGCGTGGAACTGCAGCTCGCAGTCGGCTCGTTGTAGCGACAGGATCGGCGACAAGCGCACCTCGGCGCCCGCTGCATGAACCACGCCGCTGAGCGGTCCGAAGCGGGCCTCCGCCTCGGCGACGACTTCGCGCATCCGGGCCTCGTCGGCGACGTCGCCCTTGCACACCAGCACCTCGGCGCCCGAAGACTCGATCGCCCGCAGGCGCTCGGGTTCTGCCGAGCCGGTGCGGCTCACGAGCACGAGTCGCGGACGCGCCGTACGCCCGAGAAACTCGGCGATGCCGAGGCCGACAAGTCCGAGACCGCCGGTAATCAGGTACACGCCCGAGTTGCGCAGCACGGCCGGAGACGCCGGCTGGTCGTCGATGCGCACCTGCTCGAACACCTGCGCCCAGCGGTATCGCCCGCGATACGCGACCACGGGCTCGGTCCAGAGCGCGCAGAGATCATTTGTCAGGGCCTGCCCCAGCGATCGCAAGTCGCCGTCCAGGGTCACGTCGATGGAGCGCGCGCGGATATGGGGCTGTTCCATGCCGATGACCTTGCAGGGGCCCAGCGCCAGAGCGTTCTCGGGGCAGATGCGCTCACTGCCGTCGACCTCGTGGACGTGGCTGGTGAGCACCGCCAGCCCTACGGGGCCATTCAGATCGCAGGCATCCAGGGCCTGCGCCAGGAAGATCAGGCTGAAGAACCCCCGGTCCTTGCACTCGGTCGAGAAGTCCTCATCCTCCCGCAGCTCCTCGTCGCAGCGCACCGACCACAGATGGGCGATGCACTCCGGCGTGAATGAAGCCGCCTTCAACTCCGCGAGCAGCCGGTCATAGTCTTCCCGCGCCGCCGGATTCAACGCGTACTTCCCCGGACCCCTCATCGCAAAGCGCTCGCCAACCGCGACGCTCACCACTTTCGCGCCGCCGTTGGTCAGGTGCGTCTCCAGTTGCGAGCCCAGCCCATGCTGGTCTGCAAACACGAGCCAGTTCGCGCCCCGCTTGTCGGTTCCGCCTCCGGCAATCGGTGCACGCCGCCACGAGGGCACGTACGTCCATTGCGCCGAATCGGCAGCCCGGCCGATCCGCTCACGGCCTGCCGATACTCTGCTCGGCTCGAACCAGTAGCGCTTCGGTTCGAAAGGATAGGTGGGCAGCCGCACCCGACGGCGTCGACCTCCGGCGTGAAGCGCCGACCACTCCGGCCGGACGCCCGCCAGCCACAGCCGTCCTGCGCTTTCCATGAGCACCGCTTCGTCTGCCTGCGCATCGTCGGGGTGGCGCATGGAGGCGACGAACGCGTGCTCATGCTTGTGTGCCGGGTGCCGCTTGGCAAACGTGGTCAGCGTGTGGCCAGGCCCGATCTCGAGAAAGACGCTATTCGCATCGGCGAACAGCTGCTCCAAGCCTTTGCCGAACTGCACCGCCTGGCGCAGATGCGTGGCGTAATAGGCCGGATCGGTCGCCTGCTCGGCCGTGATCCATTGCCCCGTGACGTTCGAGATGTAAGGCAACTGCGGCGGCTTCAGGGCGATCCGCCTCACCTGCCTCGCAAACGGCTCCAGGATCGGGTCCATCATGGCGGAATGGAAAGCGTGCGACGTGTGCAGCCGCCGCGGCGCGAGCCCCATCGCGCTCAGCCGCGCTTCCAGCGCGGCGACCTCGTCGTGCGGGCCGGAGGCAACGCACAGGATCGGGCTGTTGATGCTCGCGAGCGATACCTGCTTGCCGAGCAAAGGAAGCAGCTCCGCTTCCGGCAGGGGCACGGCGAGCATGGAACCGCGCGGCAGTTGCCCCATCAGGCGACCGCGCTCGGCCACCAGATCGAGCGCATCGTCGAGCGACAGGACGCCGGCAAGGCACGCCGCGACGTACTCGCCGATGCTGTGTCCGATCATCGCCGCCGGCTGGATGCCGAGCGACATCCACAACTTCGCAAGAGCGTACTCGATCAGGAACAGCGCCGGCTGCGTCAGCTCGGTCCGCTTGAGCCGCTCGGCGGCCTGCTCGAGCGCAGCTTCCGAGGGGAACAGCACTTCGCGCAGATCCAGGCCCAGGCGAGGCTTGAGCCTTTCACAACCGTAGTCGACCGTCTCGCGGAACACCGCTTCGGTCCGGTAAAGGCCAAGCCCCATATTGGGGTACTGGGCGCCTTGCCCGGTGAACATGAAGTGCACCGAGCGTTTGCCGCCCTTGTGCACGCCGTGGATCATTCGTTGAACATTGGCGCCATCGCGGCACACGACAAAGCAGCGGTGCGGGAACTCGCGCCGTCCAACCTGCAGCGTATAAGCGACGTCCGCGAGGTTGATCTCGGGGTGCTCGCCCAGGTGCCGCGCCAGGTTCGCACTGGCTTGCGTCAAGGCGGCCTCGGTTTTGGCGGAAAGGCAGAGCAGCTGCCATTCGCGTGACGCGCCGGACGGCTCGAGCGCCGGTGCCTCTTCGAGCACCGCGTGGGCGTTGGTGCCGCCGAATCCGAACGAGCTCACGCCGGCGCGGCGGGGCGCGTCCGCTGCGCTTTCCCATGGCCGCAGCCCGGTATTCACCTCAAAGGGGCCAGCGGCGAAATCGATCTGCGGGTTGGACTGCTTGAAATGCAGGCTCGGCACGAGCTCCCGGTGCTCCAGCGACAAGGCCGCCTTGATGAGTCCTGCCACGCCGGCCGCAACATCGAGGTGGCCGACGTTGCTCTTCAGCGAGCCGATCGAGCACGCCGAGCGCCGGCCCCGGCCCTCGCCGAACGCGCGCTTCAGGGCGGCGACCTCGATCGGGTCGCCGAGCAGGGTTCCGGTGCCGTGCGTCTCGACGTAGCCGATCGTGTCGGGATCGCATTGCGCTGACGCGTGCGCAGCCGCGATGACCTTCGCCTCGGCTTCCACGCTCGGTGCCGTATAGCCGACCTTCGACGATCCGTCGTTGTTGACGGCCGTGCCGCGGATCAGGGCATGAACATGGTCGCCGTCGGCGAGCGCATCCGAAAGGCGCTTCAGCAGCACGAAGGCCACGCCGTTGCCCATGACTGTGCCGTTCGCTCCCGCGTCGAATGCGCGGCAGTGCCCGTCCGGGGAGAACATGCCTTCCGGCATGTAGAGATTGCCCGATTTCAGCGGCAGCACGACCGAAACCGCGCCCGCCAGCGCCATGTCGCATTCGTGGCCTTGCAGCGCGCGGCACGCCTGGTGCACGGCCACCAGCGAGGTCGAGCAGGCGGTCTGGACGTTCATGCTCGGACCGCGCAGATTCAGCTTGTACGACAGCCGCGTGGTGAGGAAATCCCGGCCGCTGCCGAGAAGCACCGACAGCCTGCCGGGCGATCCCGGAGGATTGTTCTGCGACTCCATGTACGTGTTCATGCTCGCCCCGGCATAGACGCCGATCAGGCCCGGGTAGCGCTCCGGATCGTATCCGGCGCGCTCCAGCGTCTCGGCCGCGCACTCGAGCAGCAGGCGCTGCTGCGGATCGATGCTGTTCGCCTCGCGGGCCGAGTAGCCGAAAAACGCGGCGTCGAACTTGTCGGCATCCTCGAGGTAGCCGAGCGCTCCGACGTAGTTCGGGTCGCTCAGCACGGATTCCGGCACGCCGGCCTCGCGCATCTCCTCGGCGCTGAAGAAGGTGATCGATTCCTTGCCCGCGCGCAGGTTCTGCCAGAACGATTCGAGGTCCCGCGCGCCGGGGAAGCGTCCCGCCATGGCGACGATCGCGATCGGTTCAGCCTGCACGGTCGATACGCTGCGCGCGTGGACTGTCGCCGGTGTTCCTTCTCCCAGATGCCCCGCGAGCGCTTCGACCGTCGGGTAGGTGAACAGGTCGACCACCTTGATGTTGCGACCGAGCTCGGCGCAAAGCCGCTCGCAGGTCTTCACCAGCAGCAGCGAATGGCCGCCGACGTCGAAGAAGTTCTGGTTCACGCCGACCTGCTCGAGCTCGAGCATTTCGCACCAGACCTTCGCGATTCTCCTCTGCAGAACGCTCTGCGGCGCGACGTAGGCTGCGGCGACGGAAGAGCGCCCCGGCGCCGGCAGCGTGTTGTGCTCGGCTGCACCCGGCACCGGCAGCGCCGAGATCGGCCGCTGCGGATCGGCGAGCACGGCTTCGAGCAGCTTCACGAAGCTCGACGAGAGTGCCTCGACCGTGGCTGCGTCGAAGAGCTCGGTCGAATATTCGAAGCGTCCCAGATAGCCTTCGGCGTGCTCATACAAGTGAAGGCTCAGGTCGAATTGCGAGAACCCATGGTCGACCTGGAAGCTCGTGACTTCCAGGTCCGCGAGTCTTGCGCCGGCCGCCGGCAGCACCTGCAGCAGGACCTGAAACACCGGGTCCCGGCCCGAGTCCCGCTCGATCCTCATGCCGTCGACGATCTGGTCGAACGGCAGGTCCCGGTTGGAGAGCGCATCGAGAGTCGTCTCCCGGCTCCTGCGCGCGAGCTCGCTGAAGCTGGGGTCGCCGGAGACATCGCATCGCAGCGGAATCAGGTTGAGAAAATTGCCGATCAGGTTCTTGAGCTCCGGCTCGGTCCGGATCGAGACTGGCGTGAGGATGAGCATGTCCTCCGAGCGCGAATAGCGCTGCAGCACCACCTGAAGGAGGGCGAGGGCAATCGAGAAGAAGCTTGCCCCGGCCTCCGGGTCGAGCGCGCCCAGCCCTTCCACCACGCGCTTCGGAATCGAGAAGAAGACGTTGGCGCCGGCGAAAGACCGCACCGCCGGCCGCGCCCTGTCGTAAGGCAGCGCCAGAGGACGCAGGCGGCCGTTCATCCGCGTGCGCCAATACTGCGCCTGTTCGGGGTGCGGATTCCTCAGGAACTCGCGTCTTGCCCAGGCGGCGAAATCGGCATACTGGATGGGAAGGACCGGCAACCCGGGCTCGATGCCGGACTTGAGCGCCTTGTACAAGGCATCGAGCTCGTTCAGGAGCGGTCCGAGGGAGATGCCGTCCGCAATGAGGTGATGCAGGTTCACCACCAGCACATGCTCGGTGTCGGCGAGCCGGTACAGGGAGACGCGGAACAGCGGCAGCTGCGAGATGTCGAACGGCTCGACCGATTCCTGGCGCGCGAGCTTCTGCAGCTCGAGTTCGCCTTCGGCATCGATCAGCGCGATCTTGATCCGGCATTCGGGGTGGATGACCTGGACAGGCTCGCCGTCCCTCACGGCGAACGTGGTTCTCAGCACCTCGTGGCGCTGGACGATGGCGTTGAAGCTCGCCTCCAGGAGCCGCGCCTCCAGCCGGCCCTTGATCCGGAACCCGACCGGCAGGTTGTGGGTCGGGTTCCCCGGAGCCTTGCGGTCCCCCGCCCAGATATAGAACTGTGCGAAGGAGAGCGGCGCGGGATCATTGCTGCCGCGCGTGGGCACGCGGCGCGCATCGGCGGGCGTTCCGGATCCGCCCCGCAGGCGCAGCTTGAGCAAGGCCTGCTTTTCCGCGGACAGGAGACTCGCCTTTGCCATGCTACGAAATCCCCTGTGCGTTGATGGTCTGCGCGAGCCGCCCCGCCTCGTCGTCGCTGAGGTTCGCGATCTCGCTCAGGATTCGTTTCTCCACTTCGGCGCTCAGGCGCGCGATCGTCGGCGCCGCGAAGAAATCGCGCAGCGAAAGATGGATCTGGTAGGACGACCGGACTCGCGCCACGATCTGCATCGCGATCAGCGAATGTCCGCCCAGGGCGGAAAACTCCTGGTGGATGCCGATCTGCCCATGCCCGAAGACGTCGCGCCAGATGCCGGCGACGGCGGCCTCGATTTCGCTGGTGGGCTGGTCTTCGTCGCGCAGCCGTGCGCTTGACGACGGCCGGGTGCTTTCGGCCCCCGCCGGCTGCAGATACTGCTTCGGGTCGAACGCGCGCTTCGACTCCGCGATGAGATGGTCCAGGTTCTCCGGGCTGACCACGACCTGCTGCAGGTCGGAATTGAGGATCCGCTTCAGCGCCTCCAGTCCCTCCTGCGTGAGGATCGCCTTCTCGAGCGCGTGCTCCTTCCAGCGCTCAGTTCCCGGCTGCGCTTCCAGGTTGGCGAGCTGGCCGGTTTCCCGCCACCCGGGCCAGTTGATGCTCAGGGTCCGATATTTCCGGCGCGCATTGGAATAGTGCGCGAAAGCATCGAGGAAGGAGTTGGCGCCGGCGTAGTCGGCTTCCGCGTACGGGAAGATGACCGACGTAATCGATGAGAACAGGACCAGGAAGTCGAGATCGACATCGGCGAGCAGATCATGCAAGACCAGCGTTCCCTCGACCTTCGGCGCCAGCACGCTGCGCGCCACGTCCTTGCTCTTGGCTTGAATCAGCCCGGCCCGGACGATGCCCGCGGCGTGGAACACGCCGTTGATGGCGCCAAACCTTTTCACGGTCTCGTCGATCACCCGGCGCATCTGCCCGGCGTCGGAAGCCTCGGCGACAAGGACCTCCACTTCTCCCCCCAGGCGCTCGATTTCCAGAACCTCCTTGAGGAGCGTTTGTGGCCAGCGCGACCTTTCCGGAAGCGCCGTCTTCTTCGTCAGCACGATCCTGGCCTTGCAAGCGCTTGCGAGAAGCTTCGCGATCGCCAGCCCGATGCCGCCGGTCCCTCCGGTAATGAGATAGACACCGCGTTCCCGCACGCGCTTTAGTGCGGCGGACTCGGGAAGGCGGACCCGCTCATACTTGCGTCTCCAGCGGTACTTGCCGCGGTACGCCAGGATTTCTCCTCGCTGCGCCTGCGCGAACTCCGACAGGACCCGGGCGACCACGTCGCCCTGCGGATCGTCGGTCCCGAGATCGACGTTGAAGCACGCGACATTGGGAAACTCCTTGGGGATCACTCCCGCCGCACCCAGCACCGTCGCCATGCCGGGGTCGAGCGTCTCTTCGCCGGTCACGTCGTGAATCCGGCTGGAAACGATTCCGATACGGATCGGAACCGCGAGGCCCAGCTCGCCGATCGCTTGCGCCATGTAGAGGAGACTGAAGAAACCGCGATCTTGGTCGTTCCCGGGCGCGAGGCACCCCAGGTGAACGATATTTAACGAATCGCCGAGCTTTCCGCCGAGGCTGCGAAACAACTTCAAATAATCGTGAGGCGCCGCCCGATCGATTTCGAAGGAGCCGTCGTCCTGGCGGCGATACTCTTCACCAAGCCGCGCGACGTGGACTGCGGCCCCCAGCTCTTCCAGCTTGCTGCGGAAGGCGGTTCCACCATCGCGGGCGTCCGCAACGATCAGCCAGGACGCCTTGCTTTCGGCTGGCCGGTCTGCGGCGCCATGAGGCGTTCTTTCCCAGGCCGGAACGTAGAACCAGCCGTCGACCCCGGAACGCTCGCGCGAAACCGGGGGGTCGTCTGCTTCGATCCAGTAGTGCTGCCGCTCGAACGGGTAGGTCGGCAGGGCGAGCTTGCGGCGCGGTTTTCCCTGATGAAGCCGGTCCCACCGAATCTCCGCCCCGGACGTCCACAACGCGCCGACGCTTTGCAACAGGAGCTCGACGTCGTTCCGGTTCTCGTAGTGATGGCGCAGGGACGAAACCACGGTCGCAGCGCCCTTGCGTTCGGGGTGCTGCATGGCGAGCACGCCGAGCGTCTTGCCGGGCCCGGCTTCGAGGAGAACGGGCTCGTCGCTGAGCTGCCACAGGGCGCGCAAGGCGTCGTTGAACCGCGCGGTGTGGTTCGTATGGCTCGCCCAGTAGGCGGGATCCATGGCCTGAGCCTCGGTCACCCAGGTCCCGGTCACATTCGAGATATAGGGAATCTTCGGCTCGCTCAGCTTGACCTTGCGCACCTCGGCTTCGAATGCCGCGACGATGGGATCGAGCATCCGGGAATGAAAGGCGTGCGTGTTGTGGACCGGCCGGCACAGGATGCCCTTCGCGGCGAGCGTCGTCTCGAGCTCGTCCACCGCCTTGATGGCTCCCGCCACGACGCAGAGCTTCGGGCCGTTGATCAGGCAGATCGAGAGCCCGTAGCCCAGCAGCGGCAGCACTTCCTCCTCGGACAGGGCGACGGCCAGCATCCGGCCGCGGGGCAACTGATCCACGAGCTGCGTGCGCCGCACGATCAAGCGCAACGCGTCCTCCAGCGAAAGCACGCCCGCCAGGCAGGCGGCGACGTACTCGCCCATGCTGTGGCCGACGATCGCATCCGGCGCGACGCCCAGGTCCAGCCACAGCTTTGCCAGCGCGTATTCGACGGTGAATTGCGCCGGCTGGGCATGGGCCGTTTGGTTCAGCACTTTCGAGTCGGGGTCTTCCGACCCGGCGAGCATTTTCTTGAGGTCGATCCCTGGACGCTCGCTCCTGCTCTTCCAGCTCCGGCTCTCGGGATAGAGGATCTTCCGGATATCGACGCCGAGCTGCGGCTCGAGAATCCGCGCGCAGCGGTCGAACTCCTCCCGGAACACCTCGAAATGGCCGTAGAGGTCGTGCGCCATGCCCACGAAATGGTCGCCCACGCCCGGCAGCAGCAGGATCAGTGGCCGGCGCGATCCTCCAGCCTGAGAGGAAACGCAGCGCTTCGAGCCCGCGGCGAGGCCCGCGATGGCGTCGTCCCGGTCGCTGCACACGAGGAATCGGCGGTGCGGAAAATTCCTGCGCCCGGTCTGCAAGGTAAACGCAACTTCATCCAGGCTGACCGACGCGTCGGCTTCGAGGAATGCATGCAGACGGGCACTCGCCGAATCCAGGGCGGTGGCGGTTCGTGCCGAGAGAACCAGCAGGTTCGGCAGGCCGGAGTCCTCGCTTCGCGCGCTCGCCGGCGCCTCTTCGAGGACCACGTGGGCATTCGTTCCGCCCATCCCGGTGGACATGATTCCCGCCCTCCTCGGGCCGCTGCCGGTCCACGGCGTCAGGCGGGAATTCACATGGAAAGGCGTGGACGGAAAATCGATCTCCGGATTGGGCTCGGAATAGTGCAGGGTGGCCGGGATTTCCCGGTGCTTGAGCGCGAGGACCGTCTTGATCAGGCCGGCGATGCCCGCGGCGGCATCGAGGTGCCCGATGTTGGTCTTCACCGAGCCGATCGCGCAGTACCCCGAGCGATCGGTGGAAGTGCGGAACGCCTTCGTCAGCGCCGCGATCTCGATCGGATCCCCGACGGGTGTCCCCGAGCCGTGCGCCTCGATGTAGCTCACGCCGTCGGCCTCGATTCCCGCGTTGGCGAGTGCCTCGACCACGCAGTCGGCCTGGCTGTTGACGCCAGGGGCGGTGTACCCGGCCTTCTCGGCGCCGTCGTTGTTCACGGCCGAGCCCTTGATGACGGCATGAATCGTATCGCCGGCTTCGATGGCGTCGGCCAGGCGCTTCAGCACCACGATTCCGCCGCCGCTGCCGAACACGGTACCGTTGGCCTTCGCGTCAAACGCCCTGATCCGGCCGTCGGGAGAGGTCACGCCGCCGGCGTCGGCGAAATAGCCGGCGCGGTGGGGAACCCGCACCGAGACGGCCCCGGCCAGCGCCATGTCGGTCTCGCCGCTCAGCAGGCTCTGGCGCGCGAGATGCACCGCGACGAGCGAGGTCGAGCACGCGGTCTGCACCGTCATGCTCGGACCCTTCAGGTTCAGCTTGTAGGAAATGCGCGTGCTGAGGAAATCCTTGTCGTTGACGATCAAGGTCGGGATGTAGTCCTCGGCCAGCCGGCGGTCCAGGCGGCTCGCGGTGAAGTACGTGTTCATCGCGGCGCCGGTGAACACGCCGACGCGCCCGCGGTAGCGCTCGGGATCGCATCCGGCGTCCTCGAGCGCCTCGTAGGCCAGCTCGAGCAGGATCCGGTGCTGCGGATCCATGGTGCGGGCTTCCATCGGGGAAAAGCCGAAGAACGCCGCGTCGAACGCGCCCGGCTGATCCAGGATCGGCGCCGCCTTCACATAGCTCGGGTTGTCCAGGAAAGACGCGGGCACGCCGGACTGCAGGATCTCCTGATCCGACAGGCGCGCGATCGATTCGACGCCGCCCGCCAGGTTGCGCCAGAACTCCCCGAGATTCCGCGCGCCGGGAAAGCGGCCCGACATCCCGACGATAGCGATGTCAAAGTCGTTGTTCACGGGGTGCCTGGAGCAAGTAAACGTAGTAGCGTGTGTCGCTGATGCGTTTCCAGTCGGCCGGCGGCAAACCGTCCCGACCAACATAGGCCACCACCGCCTTTGCGCCTACGTCTCGAAACAATTGCATCACGACGGCCCTTCTCGCCGTTTCCAACGACCAGAATTCCTTTGCACCCTCAGATGGGACCTCGGCGACTATGCGAAGGCGAGCCATTCGCGCCCAATAGGCGCTGTAGGTCCATCCGACTGCGCCAACGCGATCTCCTGCGCGCAAGCCTGCGTCTTGCAGATACTTGGCAACTTTCCAATCTGAGTGTCCGGATTGAAGAAGGGGTGCCTCGGTATTGCCCTTCGCGTAATCGCGCGCCGCGTGCACTACTGCTCGATAGGTACCGGTAGCCAGCGTGATCGTGGTAATCAACGCGACGGAGACCAAAACGGCGGTACCCATCCGTTTCGAATCCTCCGACTGCGCGACGGCCGCCGATCGGTACAAGACCATCCACAGAACCACCACATAGGCTGCGAGATACCGACCCTCGAAGTGAAGACAGGCGTACGCCCCCAGGACTGCGCCTATGGGGACCAGCAGGAACCAGTTCTCGACAATTCCGCGAACAACTGACACGCGCCCAAGAGTTGCCAGGATCATGACGCAGAAAAGCGCGAGAAATGCCCCGATGGTCTTCTCATTGCGGTACTCGAGAATGTTGAAGGTGTCATCGCTTTCTGTGAGAGATCCGGGGCCGTTTGCGAGAAATGACAAGAGATACCCGGTATTGCTAACAAAGACCGATAGCTGCCTCCGCAGATCCACTGTCAGCTTTACGCCCTCGTACCAGTAGGATTGGTCGTACCATGGCGGGTACGTTGCGTGAGTGAACGGTGTTCCGAATTCATACATCGGGGGATGGTCGTGAATCCTCCGCGTGGGGTGCAACGGAGCGCCGTGTGCTGGATTTCCCCCTTGCCAATGATTCCACTTTTTGACGTCGTTAATTTCCCACGCGTAATTCAACCGTCCGGCATCACTGAACAACCAACGCTCTTTGGCACTGGACAGAGCGAAGACATACGGCAGAGACAAGATCAAGAACACCGAAAACGCCACAAGAATCTTGCTTCGCCTCTGGGCGGACGATCCGGCCAGTATCAGCGCCACCACGGTGAATACAAAGGCCATCGGAAACATGATGCCCTTGGTCAAATACCCAAATCCCAACAACACGCCCAGGAAGATCGAGACACCCCAAGTCACGGTTCCCGCTCGAATCTGGAGCAGCATGGCGAAGATCAGGTACACCAAGGCACAAACCAACAAATCCGGCTGTGGCTGATGTGGCGGGATCAATCGAATCACTGACCAGGTAAACAAGGAATAGCCAAAAACGAGCCACGACCAATCTGGAAGCCGGCCGTTCGTGCGCGTTTCTTTGCCAATCCGCAAGAACACCCACATGAAAACGCTAAACGACGCTAGTGTGACCAGGTAAATGAAGAAATTTAGACCATGGACAGCAGTAAATTCCCACTGGGCCGAGGGATTGAAGAGAAGCATCGTGAGCGCTATCAGCCAGGCGTATGAAGGGCTCCAAGCGCCAACGAGCGCGGCTCGCCAATCGCCACGGCGATAGGCGTCAGCCATATCGACGTAGGACATTCCGTCAGCATCGAATAGATCCCGGTTGGCCCAAAGATCAAGCGCCACCAGACAGCCGCTGACAAAGCAGGCAACCGCTGAAACGAGCAGCGTCAACTGCCGATCTGCCTTGGGATCGCGGTTAGGATCCAATGTGTTCAACTCTCGGTCCGTATGGGCTCATGAAAACGTGCCAAGAAGGACGGGCTCGGGCAGGGCGTTTCGGTCGGCCTTCCCGCTCGACGTGAGCGGGATTGCGTCGATCTTCTCGAAACGATTCGGAATCATGTAGTCCGGCAGGCGCTTCTTCAGGTAGAGCTTCAGCGCTTCGTTCTCCGCGCCCGCGTTCCAGACCACGTAGGCGACGATGAGGATCACCGTTTCCGAATGCCGCACGACCCGGGTCACGCAGTCGACGACGCCGGGGTATTCCCGGATGGTGTTCTCGATCTCGCCCAGCTCGATGCGCAGGCCGCGGATCTTGACCTGGTGATCCTCGCGGCCGAGGTATTCGACGTTGCCGTCGGGCAGCCAGCGCGCGACGTCGCCGGTCCGATAGATGCGCTCGCCCGGATTGACGGGATTGTCGGTGAACTTCTCGCTGGTCAGGGCCGGGTTGTTCACGTAGCCGCGGGCGAGCTGGATCCCGGCGATGCAAAGCTCGCCCGCCTCGCCGATGGCCGCCTGCCGGCCGTCCTTGATGACGTAGAACCGCGTGTTGTCGATCGGCCGGCCGATCGGGATCGTGTCGAAGTCGTCGTGCGTCGGGCAGTCGAAATAGCTGACATCGACGGTCGCCTCGGTGGGACCGTACAGGTTGATGAGCCGGGCCCCGGTCTTGCCGCCCCAGACCTGGTTGAATCTCCTGACGTGGCTCGTCATCAGGGCTTCGCCGCTCGCGAACACCCGCCGCACGGATGCCAGGCCGCGCAGCATGTCGGCAGGCTTGCCGTCCAGGACCTCGAGAAACACGTTCAGCATCGACGGCACGAAGTGCATCACGCTGACCTGGCGCTTGCGGATGGCGTCGACGATCGCCAGCGGATTTCTTTCCCCGCCCGGCACGAGGAGCGAGACCTTGGCGCCCTGCAGCGCCCACCAGAGGAGCTCCCACACCGAGACATCGAACGAGTACGGCGTCTTCTGCAGGATGACGTCGCTTTCGCCGAGCGGGTAGGCGCGCTGCATCCAGTGCAGGCGATTGACGACCGAGCGGTGCTCGATCATCACGCCTTTCGGCTTGCCGGTCGATCCGGAGGTATAGATCACGTAGGCAAGATCGCCGGGCTGGTTGACGATGGCCGGGTTTGCCGTCGATCCGCGATAGGTCTCCGCATCGTCGAGGTCGATCACCCGTCCCGCGAACGCGACCCGGCCGGCGGTCTTGCGCTGCACCAGCAGCACTTTGACCGCGCCGTCCTTCAGCATGTAGTCGATGCGATCGGGCGGATTGTCCGGGGAGACCGGCAAGTACGCGCCCCCGGCTTTGACGATGCCGAGGACGCCGATGATCATCGCGAACGAGCGCTCGACCATCAGCGCGACGATGTCTCCGGGCCGGACGCCCTCGGCCCTCAAGCGGTGCGCGAGCTGGTTGACCCTGCCGTTGAGCTCGCCGTAGCTGAGCGATGCCGCGCCGAGCGTCTTGTCGTGGTCGCAGAACACGGCGGTCGCGCCCGGATTCCTCGCTACCCGCGCCTCGATCAGCGCCTGCAGCGTGACGCTGTCGGGGAACGCCGTCTCGGTACGGTTGAAGCCGGCGATCCGGGCCAGGTCGGATTGCGGTGTCATTCCGCGCGCTCGCCGGCTTGAGCGACAAAAATCTTCCCCAGCAGATCCTCGTGGATCTGGCTGGTGCCCTCGATGATCTCCATGATCTTGGCATCGCGGTAATAGCGCGACACCGGGGAGGAGCCATGGCAGCCTGCCGCGCCCATGATCTGCACCGCGTCGGACGCAGCGCTCACGGCGGCTTTCGAGGTGAAGTATTTCGCCATCAAGGTCTTTTCGAACACCTCGGGCAGGCGATCGTCTTGCGCCCGGCAGGCGTTGTGGCACAGGTGAGTCGCCGCCTCGAGATTGGTGCCCATCCGGGCGATCAGCGACCGGATCATGCCGAGGTCGCCCACGCTCCGATCGCCGATCTTTCGAGTCGCGGCATAGGCGATGCTTTCCTCGAAGCATCCGCGCAGCAGCCCCAGCGCCGAGCAGGCGGTGCTGATCCTTCCGTAATGCAGGCCCACCGGCGCCACGTGCGACAGGGCGAAGCCGGGCTTGCCGACGAGGTTCGCCGCCGGCACTTCCACATCCTGGAAGTGCAGCTGCGCGAGACCGGCGCCGCGGAACCCCATCAGCTCGTCGATGGGCTCGATGCGTAGGCCCGGCGCGTCGCGTGGCACCAGGCAGGCCACCGAGCGCTGCCCGAGCATCCCGAAAACGAGGAACAGGTCGGCGAACTGGGCGCAACTGATCCATTTCTTGCTGCCATTCAGGACGAGCGGCTGGCCCTCGGCTTTCTGCGTGAACTGCGTAGCCAGGGACTTGAGGGCGCTGCCGGCGCCGGGCTCCGTGATGGCGAAGGCCGCGATCTTCTCCCCCTTGGCCAGCGCAGGAAGCCATCTGCGCCTCTGCTCCGCCGTGCCCCACTTCGCGAGCGCCATCGAGACCATGGCCTGCACCGTCAGCACGCCGGTCAGGGCCGCGAACGCCCTGCCGAAAGCTTCGTTCAGAAGCCCGAACGTGACCACGTCGCGTCCCTGTCCACCGTACTCGACGGGCAGCGTGCATCCCAGGTAGCCGGCCTTCGCCATCTTGTCGATCACGGCGCGAGGAATCGCCTGCTCCCGGTCCCAGGTCTCGGCAAAGGGCTCGACGTTCAACGCGACGAAGCTCTTGAACTCGGCGTAATCAGGCCGGCTGAGGTCGTGAGCGTCTCTCGGGATCACTCTCTACCCGGCCCCGTGCCCGTTTTTCCGCACCACGAAATGCGTGGTGGCGTTGAGCGACTTGAAATTCTCGATGTCCAGGTCATCGGCTTCCACTTCAATCCCGAACGTCTTCTCGACGAACGTCATCAACTGGACGGCGAACAGCGAGTTGACGATCCCCGATTCGAACAGGTTGTCGTCGTCGCCAAGGTCCGGCAGGCGAACCGCGCTCGAGATGAACTGCCGGACGGCTTGCTTGATGTCTGCTTCTCGCATCGCGTTCATATCCTCTTATGCACTTGGATAGGTGTGGAAACCCTTGCCGCTCTTGCGGCCAAGGTGCCCCGCATGCACCAGCTTGCGCAGCAGGGGGCAGCAGCGGTACTTCGGGTCCTGGAAACTGTCGTAAAGGACGTCGAGCGAGCGCATCACCGTGTCCAGCCCGATCAGGTCCGCCGTCTCGAGCGGCCCCATCTTGTGCCCGAAGCATTTCTTGAAGATCTGGTCGATCTGCTCGGCGCTCGCCAGGTTGTCCTGCAGCACGAAAGCGGCCTCGTTCATGAACAGATGCGAGATCCGGTTGGAGACGAAGCCGGGCAGGTCCTGGACCGTGATCGCCTCCTTGCCGAGCCGGGACAGCAGCGCCACCAGCGTGTCGAGCGCGGCGTCCGAGGTATGCAGGCCGCGGATCACTTCGACCGTCGGCATCAGATGGACCGGGTTCATCAGGTGCACGCCCACCACGTTGGCCGGACGCCGGGTGACGCTGGCGATGCGCGTGATCGAAAGGCACGACGTATTGGCGCCGAAGCAGACTTCGGGCGGGGTCACGCGCTCGAGCTGCTCGTAGACCGGCTTCTTGATGGCCCAGTCCTCGGTGACGTTCTCGATCACGAAGTCGCAGGACGCGACGTCCTCGAGGCGGGTGGTCAGCACCATGCGCTGCGCGGCCTCGTCCCGGGTCACGCGCGGCAGGGTCCTCGACAGCAGCGGGGCGACGCGCACGTTGTTCAGGATTTCGGCCTGCGCGCGCTTCAGGATGTCGGCCGAGATATCGACCACCACCGCCGACAGGCCGTGCAGGACCAGGTCGGTGACGACGCCGATGCCGATGGTTCCGGCGCCCACGACGGCTACTTTTCTGAATTCCATCTCAGGAGACCCTCTTCCTCGCGGTGTTGTAGCGTCTGTCTCGGCCGCGCGCCGCTGCAGCCGTCGCGGGCGCGGTCGCTGCGCCAGCGCCGGCGGAGCTCCCGCTCAGTCTAGCGGCGAGCAGCCTGACCGTCGGGCACTCGAACACGTTGACGATGGAAAGCGTCCGGCCAAGCTCCCGCTTGATCGTGGCGACGACCTGGACGGCCCTGAGCGAGGTGCCGCCGACCTCGAAGAAGTTGTCGTCGATCCCGATGCGCGGATTGCCCAGGACCTTTCGCCAGATGCCCGCCAGCGCCACTTCCAGCGCGTTGCCGACCGGCGCGGCGGCCGCCGACGGCGCAGGCTCACTGCCGAGCCGGTGCTCCTCGATGGCTTTCGCAAGCCTGCCGATGTCGCGCAGGTCATCGCCGATGCGTTGCAGGCGCTCGGACAAACCGGCCACCTCGAGCGCCGCCGGCATGGTCTGCGCTTCGGCCTGCGCTTCGCTCCCGGCCTGCGCCTTTTCGCCCGGATCGTATTCGAGGCGCGCCAGGCGCTCCGCGGTAAAGCACCACGAGCCGCCGGCAGCGTCGCGATCGGCATCGCCGAGGCTCGTCAGGAACTCGAGCGCCGGCTGGTTCTTGGCCGACGGCACGAACGGCAGCTCGACGAGCGCTTTGCGTTCCTCGAGCGCCCGCCGCGCGAGCCGCGACACAAGCTCGTGCTCCACGCCTCTGCCCAGCACCCGGCAGCTCAGCAGCAGGGTGTCCACCTTGTAGCGGTTGGCCTCAACCTCGTACATCAGGACGCCGACCAGGCCATAGTCCCCGAACCGGTCGGCCGCGCGAACCACCAGGCAGCGGGTCCCTGCCCGCTTCAGAAAGCTTCGGATTTCGGCTTCCGAGCGCCGGATGGTCGTCAGATTGAACTGATTGGTCCGGCGCGTCAGCTGCGAGACCCGCTCGATCTCGCTCTCGGTCACTTCGGAAACGTCGAGGCGAAGCTGCAGTCCCTTGACGAAGTCCTTCAGCGACAGAGACTCCTCGCGGTAGCGATGGCGCTCCCTGTTCTGCTGGTACATCCGGGTGCGATTGCGGTCCTCGGCGGTCGAACCCGCGCGATCGAACGCCCAGACGTGATCCAGGAACGGGGAGAACGCCTCGGTATCCCGCGGCAATTGCAGCGTCAGGACTTCGGGGCAGTTGATCCTGACCTCGGCGCACTCGACCGGGTTGTCGTCGACGAAGATGAAGCTGTCCAGCCCCAGGTCGAGCTCCTCGGCGAGCGAGCGGATGTTTTCCGACTTGGCTCTCCAGTTGATGCGCCACGAGACCAGGTGCTCGCGCTTCAGAAGCATGTCGGTGCGCCGCTCGAACACCTCCAGCGCATCCTTTTCGTTGTTCTTGCTGCACAGGCAGAGCACCATCCCGGCCTTGGTCTGGGCGAGCATGAACTCCTGCAATGCCCGGAAAGGCGGCGTCACCTCGACCCCGTGCGGGCCGTCCTCGCCGCAGACCCCCTTCCACAGCGTGTTGTCGCAGTCCAGCACGATCACCTTGAACGGGTTCTTCTTCAGGTCGTAGATCGCCCGGAAGATGGCGGTCCCGATCGCGGCATAGCATTCCGGCGTGTACGGCACGTGACCCACGCGATGGGCATGGGAGTCGTAGTAGTCGTCGAGCGGATAGCGCTGCAATGCCAACGCCGAGCCGATGACCCGGACGTTCGACAGGCCCGCAGCTTCGGCGATCAGTGCCTGCTCCGCATCGTCCAGCGCCGCCTTCAGCTCGGCGTCGCCGGCGGCCGGGGTGCGGGGGCAGATGCTCAGCACCAGGGGCGCCGTTGCGTGATTCATGAACGAGCGCAGCGCGCCGCAAAACTCCTGGACGTTGCGCTCGAGGGTGGCGCGCGCGCCGGTGGCGGGAACTTCGCCGGCCTCGCGCCGCGTGGCGTAAAGGTTGTAGAGGCCGGCCCGCTCGAGCAGCGTTTCCTGCTCGACGGCGCAGCGGTAGCCCTTCCCGGCGAGCAGGTCCCGCACCCGCTCGATCGCCTCGCCGGAGGGATCGTGGATCTCGATCACGATCTGGCCGATCTTGGCCCAGTCGCCCTCGTCGATGCCCTTCAGGATGTCGAGCTCGCTCTTCTCGGCATCGATCTTGAGGAGATCGATCCGGTCGAGCTGCTGCTCCCGGATGATGTGCGAGAGCGAGGTCAGACGGCACTCGTGGGTCGTGCGCTGGAGCCGGTCGGCGGTGAGCTCGTTGACGTAGTCCTCGACCGACTCGCCCGCGACCGAAGCGCCTTTCAGCATGTTGCGCACGACCGCGCGAATCGCCTCGCGATCCACGCGCTCGTCGGAATGGAATCCGGAAAAAACCGAGGACTTTTCGTAGAACGTGAAGCGCTCGGTCTTGGGCCGGTCCGAGACGCCGAGGTTGAAAGCGCGGGCACCCGGGCCGTACGCCTCGCAGTTCGCCTTCAGGAGCTCGTACACCGCCGGCGCGGGCTCGAAAGCAAGGATCCGCGCATCCGCGCACCGGCTCATCACGAACAGCGAGAACATCCCGATGTTCGCCCCGATATCCACCACGGTGTCGCCGTCGCGCAGGCGGATGCCGTGCTTCAGGTAGCACTGGTCCTCGAAGATTTCCTTGTAGAGGTAGTCCGTCTCGTAGCGGTTCAGGTGGACGATCTCGACGCCGTTCGGCAGCACGCGTCGCGTGCGCCCGCCGAAGCATCGCTCCGCCTTCTCCTTGCCGAGATCCGGGAGCGCCGGCCGGTCCCGCCTCGCCCACTCCTCCAGGGCCAGAGCGATCACGTTGACCCCGCCGCTGTTGCGGCGAAGGGCGCTGCCCGCGTCGAGCAACTGCTGAAACACCTGGTTGTAGGGCGCGAATTCGATGCCGAGCCCGACGCCGAAGTGCTCGCCCCAGAACCTCAGCGAGTCCTCGAGCGGCTCGGCGGTAAAGTTGGCGGCGACGACGAGGCTGGTTGCCGCCTTCGCCTCGGCAGCGTCGGTGCGCTCCAGAAGGGTGAACGCGACCCGCGACAGCTCCAGATACGTCTTGCCCGACGCGTCGAACACCCGGATATCGCCGACGAACGTCGTTGCGTCGCCGTCGGCTTGCGGCAGCAGCACGGCATGACCACAGAGCTCCTCGGGAAACTCCACGTCGGCGACTTCGATCTTCTCGATCGAGCGCAGGATGAAGGTCCTGCCCTGCGCCGAGATGAAGGGCGCCAGCAGCTGCGTCACGGAATCGAGCAACGCCGGGTGCAGGCAATGGCGCCCGCCCTCGAGGTCCCGATTCGGGACACGAAGTCTCGCGACCGCCTGATCGCCCACGCGCCAGATCGAAGAGACATTGCGAAACGAAGGCCCGTATTGATTGCCGTTCTCGCGCAACGTCTCGTAGAACCGCTCCCCCTCGATCAAGGTCAGCGGCTGCGTGATCGGTTCGGTCGAAAACGCACGGCCGGACGTCGCGGCATAACGGTCGACTTCCAGCCTGGCGGCGTAGCGCCGCGTCGAGAGCTGCGCGCCGCCGGGCTCGGCACTCGCTTCGTAGAACGTGTATTCGACGCACCCGTCGCCGAGATCCCGCGTCTCGAGCTTGATGACGCTGTCCTCCGCGGACAGGATCACGGGGCTGTTGAAGACGATATTCCGCACGACGCCGGGAATGCGCTGCGAATGCGCGCGCTCCACGCTCAGGGCCAGGTCGACGTAGAACGACCCGGGCAGCACGACCATGTCCTGAAAAGCGTGATCGGCCAGATACGGCGAGGAGCGCAGGCCGACCCTGAATTCCGGCCGCAGGGACGCAATGCCCGTCATGCCTCGCTCCGGAACGCGACCGCGCCGATGAACCCGGGCCGGGGCGAGAAGCTGTGCAGCGTCCAGCCGCACTCACCCGGCGTGTCCTCGACGCGCAGAACCTTCGCCGGCTCGCCCGGCGCGAGCGACACGTCGAACCGGTCGAGGGGGTGATAGAGGCCGTCGCCGAGCGCCTTGATGAAGGCTTCCTTGCGGGTCCAGCAATTGAAGAATCCCTGGGGCCGGTCGCGCGCTTCCAGGGCGAGATACGCCTCGTTCTCGCGCCTCGAGAAAAAGCGCGCCGCAACGTCGGTTGCGTCCTGGAGGCCGCGGACTTCCTCGACGTCGACGCCGAGCTCGCGTCCGGCCGCGAGGGCAACCACGGCGACGTTGCCCGAGTGCGACAGGTTGAAGCGCAGGTCGGATGCCGAAAAACGCGGCGCCAGGGCAGGCTTGCCGCGAGCGCCGTACGTGAGCTCGACTTCCTCCGGCTGCACGCCGAGCCGCGCCGCGAGCAGCTGACGCAAGCCCGCGCGAGCGACGATGAAGCGGCGCCGGTCGCGCTCGAACACGAACCGGTTCGCGCGTTCCAGCTCATCGGTTGAAAGCAGGTCCGTAAGAGCACGGACGGCTTCGGGTCCCACATCCAGCGGCAGGGCGGCGATTTCCACGGCTTCCTTCGCGAGACACCCGCTCGCCTGCCAACGCAGTGGCGCGACCTCCGCACGCGCGATGCGCACGTTTCGCAGCGTCATGGTCATGGGCGCACGTCGTCCGAAAGCACCGCGCCCTCGATCGCGATCGGCGATCTACGCGCCGACGCCGCGTCCGAGTACAGGAAATCCGCGCAGCAGTACCCGACGACCCGGCGCACCGCCTTCGGGATCGAGGGAACGAACAACCGCCTGCCGTGCTGCCTCTGGTGACCGTGCAGCAGCATCACCAGCCCGACGAAGGCGCTGTCCACATGAGTGACGCCGCTGGTTTCCAGCCTCACGTCCTTCCCCGCCAGCGCCGCGTGGTGGAAGCAGCGGCGCAGGCGGGCGATGTTCGATTGCGTCCAGGCGCCCTGGAGGCGCACGACATAGGCCTGAGCCTCGTTGCGCGTTTCCACCCGGGCGGCGGCGAGCCGCTCGGCATCCGGCCGGTGCCGTCTCGAGTACCAGGCGTAGGGAAGCGCCCGGGTCACGAGCAGGGCAAGCAGCGCCAGCCCGTCGGCGTAATAGCGCCGCCACAGGCTCGGCTCCTCTTTGACGCGCCAGAGCCATTCCAGACCGCAACGCTGCATCCATGCCGGTGCGCGGCGGACCGTTCCTGCCGCAAAGTGCAGCACGGCGCCCAGGTGGCTGATCACCGGCACCGTCAGGCGCTTTCGGTTGCGCTCGATCCACGCCTGGCCCTTGCGTGCGCCGAGCGAGACCACCAGCACGTCCGCTCGCGATGCATTGATCCGCTGAATGACCTCGTCGGTGCTCATCTCGTCGAGCGATCCGAATCCGGGCGATTCGTAGCCGGCGCAGGTCAGACCCTTGTCTTCGAGGTCGAGCTTCCTGCCGGCGAGCTCCGCGACCCCCTCGGGACCGCCGAACAAGTAGACCGACAGACGCTGTCCGGGGCGGTAGCGCAGCGCATCGAACAGCGCCGCTCCGGCGACCCGCTCGCGCAGCGGGATGCCGATCAGCTTGGCGAGCCAGACCAGGGGCATGCCATCGGCGACGCTCAGGTCGCTGTCGATGACCGAATTGCGAAACACAGGATCCGACTGGCAGGCGATCAGGAAATTCACGTTGGGCGTCGACAGGAAGCAGGGCGAACGCTTGGCCGCCGCAGTTCGGATGCGTCCTTCCGCGTCGCTCAGATCGACCGCGTCGATCGGCAGGCCGAGGAGGCAGTGCACCGGCCGGCTGAAGTCGGGCGCCAGGCGGGCGGCTTCAGTGCGCATTTCCACCCCTCAGGACGACCCAGATCGTCTTCGCCATGATCAGCAGGTCGAGACCCAGCGACCAGTTGCGCAGATAGGCGAGGTCGTACTCGATGCGCGCCTTCATCTTGTCCAGGCTCTCGGTCTCGCCGCGCAGGCCGTTGACCTGGGCCCAGCCGGTGATCCCCGGCTTGACCTTGTGCCGCAGCATGTATCCCTTGATCAGCTTGCGGTACATCTCGTTGTGCGCCACCGCGTGCGGCCTGGGGCCGACGATGCTCATCCGGCCCTGCAGCACGTTGACGAACTGCGGCAACTCGTCGAGCGAGGTCCCGCGCATGAATGCGCCCAGCGGCGTCACCCGCGGGTCGCCCTTGGCGCATTGCGTGATCTCGGCGCCGTCTTCCGTGACCCGCATGGTGCGGAACTTGTAGACCACGATCTCGTCGCCATCGAGGCCGTAGCGGCGCTGCCTGAAGATCGCCGGGCCGGGCGAGCTCAGCCTGACCAGGAGCGCGAGCAACAGCAGCAGCGGCGAGATCAGCGCCAGGATCGCCAATGACAAGACGATGTCGCTGGTGCGCTTGATCAGCCCGTTCACACCGGAGAAGGGCGAATCGCACACGCCGACGACCGGCATGCCCCTCACCGAGTCGATCCGCCCCTGGATCAGGTCGGTGACGAACATGTCCGGGACGAAATAGACCGAGGCCGTGGTATCGCGCAGCGCGTCGAGCACGCTGAGGATGCGCGGCTGGGACACCATGGGAAGCGCCAGGTAAACCAGCTCGATATGGTTTTTCTTCACCAGCTCGGGCAGCTCCTGGATCTTGCCCAGCACCGCGAAATTACCCGCGCTCGACAGGCGGCTGCCGTCGCGGTCGTCGACGAATCCGAGCACCCGGATGTTCGAGTAGAGGTCGTCGCCGAGGCGCCGCGCAAGCTCGACGCCCGGCTCGTTCATGCCCGCCAGCAACGCGCGCTTGGCCCCGCCGAGCCGACGCATCTCCAGGGCGGCCTGGCGCAGCAGCAGCAGCCCGCCGACCTCGCACGCCGGCGCCACCCACCACCACGTGAGCAGCGTGTCGCGATGGAAATACTCCAGGTAGTTGGTCGCGTAGCCGAAGAAGAACAACAGGCCCGACAGCGCGAGCCACCCGATGAGGATATTGCGGATGACGCGCCAGGGGGGTTGCGACAGCCGCGCCTCGCTGGGAAAGGTGAGCGAGAAAACGACCAGCGCCAGGATCATGTGCGGCGCGCCGAGCCGGCCTTCGACCGTGAGCGCCACGGCCCACAGGCTGAACACCAGGACCAGCGGCTCGAGCGCCATCTCCAGCACGTTGAGCAGCCGGTCGCGCCCGACCGCCATGCGGCCCGCCGTGCGGAACGCGATCGGCGCCGCGGTCTGGGCCTCCGGTAAAGCCGGCAGGGATTCCCTATGCATGCTCACCCGAGGCCCGGAGGGCCTCGTTGTAATGCGCGGCCGCCTGGGTTCTGTTGTTGACGCCGATCTTCCTGAAGATGCGCTGCAGATGGTTCTTGACCGTGTGCGGGCTGATCCCGAGCGCGGCGGCGATGTCCACGTTGGTGTCCCCCCGGCGCAGCCAGGCGAGAATCTCCTGCTCGCGCCGGCTCAGGTCGCGCCACTTCGCGCCCGACTCCCGGGGCAGTTTCGGCCCTTCGAGCGGAAACGCGGCCATGCGGCGAAACGCGACATCGATCTGGGCGATCAGGCAATGCACCAGGAACCTGAAACCGTCGGCGCGGGGAATGGCACCGAGGGACTCGGTGTCCAGCGCGATGTACAGGCTTTCGCTCCCGCTGCGCTCGTCGCGAACGCCGTGCACTACGGCGGAACGCATCCCGCGCAGCGCGGCATGGATCGGGCAGCCGCACGCACGCGGCGCTGCGAAATCCGCGGTCTCGAGCAGGACCGGCTGGCGTCCCGCGTCGACCCATTCCGCGTGCGCTTTGTAGACGAAGTCGTCGACGCGGCAGCGCGCGATCTGCGCCGTGCGCACACCGGGAAGGGCCGAGGTCACGTCGAGCTCGAGATCGCGCTTCGCGAAATCGCCCCACGCCGCGATCAGAATCTGGTGCGGAAGGACCTGCTGCACTTCCCCCCGCAGCCACTGGTAGATGGCGTAGTGCCGGCTGACCAGCGCTCCCTGCGAAACGATGCGCAGGAAGGTCGCGCTCTCCTCCGCGCTCAGTCGAAACGGTGCCAGCGCCGCGGTTCTCGCCGCGTCGGCCTCGCTGCTCCACGGACGCGTCGCGCGTCGCGCGTCAGCGGGAAACTTGCGCAATCCTGTTACGTAGGTATCCATGGTCTCTTCTCTTTCTGGTTACGGCGATCCGTCGGCCTTGGGAAGGCGATGGAACTCGAAGCTTTGAATCGCCGCAGCCACCCCCTTTTTCGCGCCGTGCTGCTCGACTCGCACGACACGTGCAACGCAATTCACCTGAATCGGGCCGCCTGGAAAATTCTGGAAATCCAGTTTGAAATTCACGGTCGTCCCGGCTTCAAGCGGCACCTCGGTGACGAAGTAGATGCCGTTCGCGCTGACGTTCCGCGCGACGGCGCCCCCCTGCTCCAGGCTCACTGCCAGCGTGGTATCGAACCGCTCTTCTTGACGACCGGCCACGAGGTTCATTCCGCCCTTGGAGCAAAATCCCGAGGCAGCGATAGTGGAGGAAGCAAGCGCGTCGGGCGCGAGCGACACGTACTGTTCTGGTAGGTAGGAATGTCATGCCTGGCGTCGGGCGAGGCATGACAAATGTCATGGCACCGTGACGCGCGGCTCATCGCGCCCAACGCGCCCAACGCGCCCACGACGGTCATGATTTCTTCTATGAATTCACGCACCCTGAAGCCAGAATGGTAGGGGCGTGATGAAGTCGGGACTATCCCGACGCGACTCGATTTTGTTGTCGCCCGGCGGCGACACCAAGTCGTCTACCTCCTACACGCGCGGCTGGTCCTTGCCGTGGAGCCCGTTGCGCTGCGCGAAGACGTAGAGCTCGAGGCGGTTGGGCACCCCCAGCTTGTCGTAGATGCGGCTCAGGTGATTGCGCAGCGTGTGCTCGCCGATATTCAGGCTGTCGGCAAGCTTGCGGTTGTCCGCGCCAGGCTTGGTGACGAGCGTGCGGACCACGTCCGCTTCGCGCGCCGTGAGCGAGGCCAGCTTGCGCTGCTCCGGATCCTTGACTGGTTCAGCCTTCTGCTTGGACAGCTCGACGAACAACCGCCCGGTGGTGGCGCGGTCGAGCCACAGCTGACCCTCGTGGACTTTCCGGATCGCACTGAGCAGCGTGCTCGGCGGCGCCTCTTTGCGCACCACCCCGCACGCGCCCCGCAGGACCGCCGCATCGTGCAGCTTGCCGTCGCGCGTGCCGCTGAGAATCAGGACCCGCGTGTTCTGGCTGTTGGCGAGCGCCGGAATCGTTTCGCCCTTGTCCTCGCGCAGCAGATCGACGTCGAGAACCACCACGTCCGGTGCGGCAGTTTGCGCGATCTCGATGGCGCTTTCGCAGGTCGTCGCGGTCGCGACGACCTCCATCATGGGTCTCTCGGCATCGATCAATCGTTCCATGCCCCACAGAACGATCCGATGGTCGTCGACCAACATGACACGGATCCGCCCTTCCCCTTGCGGACGCATGAACCTTCCCCCTGACAATCATAATACCGTACAGAAAGGTAAAGGCGATAGCGGGGTGGCGATCCCACTGTCAGTATTTGTAAAGCCCCCAGCGCCCCCCCCTTGGACGGGGGAGTACGCGCTCAGTTCAGGCGGACTTCGGTCGCGATCAGGCCGGTCGGCGCCGCTCGGAAGACGAGCTCCCAGTAGCCGTCCGGCCTTTCACGCCACTCCCCGCCGATGATGCACCGGCCATATTCGTCCTCGACGGTCACCAGGGTCGGCATGTCGCGCCCCGGCGGCGCGTCGAACACCACGCGAATTTCCGTCGTCTCGTTGATGCGCGCTTTGCGGATAACAGACTGCGGCATGCGCGCAAACATGGGCCGATTTGCGGCGAAGCGCAATGGCACGTTTGTACTAGCAAGGCGCCAGCATTCAAAACACGGTTTCCTCGCGCGCGCCGGCGCTTCGCGCCGGCGCCTTTGATTTCGCCATCCATGCGAGCGCGTCGATGGCCTGCGCCAGCTCCGACAATGTCGGGCGCTCGAACAGGTGCTTCAACGGCAGCTCGATGCCGAAACGCTCGCGCACGCCGCCGACCAGGTGCACGGCGAGCAGCGAATGTCCGCCGGACTCGAAGAAGTTGTCCTTCGCGCCAATGCGCTCGACGCGCAGGATGCGCTGCCACATCTCTGCCAGGGCCTCCTCGGTCGGGGTGCCGGGCGCGACGAACTCGGCGGCTGCTGCGCGCTCCGGCGCCGGCAGCGCCTTGCGGTCGAGCTTGCCGTTCGGCGTGAACGGCATGCGGCTCAGCCTGACGAAGTCGCCGGGCACCATGTAGTCCGGGAGCTGGCGGCGCAAATGCGCGCGCAATGCCGTGAAGTCCGCTTCACCGACCACATAGGCGACAAGGCTCGACTCATGCACGCTCACCGCGGCGTGGCCGACGCCCGGGTGCTCGCCCAGCAGGCTTTCGATTTCACCGAGCTCGACGCGGTAGCCCCGGATCTTGATCTGGCCGTCGGCCCGCCCGAGGTATTCGATGCGCCCGTCCGGCAGAAAGCGCGCCACGTCGCCGGTACGGTATAGACCATCCACAAAACGCAGCTCTGTCAGCTCGGGCGGGCCGACGGCCAGATCAAGATC
>Ga0208185_1000142_pt1 | contig 46827 bp, 74 predicted proteins | sample EasRivMeERMLT700_FD_187532 | JGI IMG/M metagenome (GOLD analysis project Ga0208185, IMG submission 187532) | Soil microbial communities from meander-bound floodplain in the East River, Colorado, USA - East River MetaG ERMLT700 (SPAdes) (version 2) | ecosystem: Environmental > Terrestrial > Soil... | reverse complement strand
ACACGACTACTGAGCTTCCTAGGGTCACGGCTGCTGATGGTGTAGTTCATCTTACCATCAACCCTGATTCAGTGGCCTGTATGTCCAAGGGCAAGAGTCTGAAGTCTACCCCAAACACCAATGAGGTAACTTGCCGTTCATGCCAGAAGACTATGAATCAAGGGCTGAGGGCTGGTACTGTCGAGAGCGTTCCTGGCAAGCCGGGCAAGTATCGCAGGGTTACTGCTTCTAGTAGGCTTACCTGGGATGAGATCGGTGAGCGGCACCCAGGCTTGTACGGCGATCCCGAGGTCCACGGCGATGCGGCTGATGGCGCTGATGGTGAGGGTATTGGTTGGGCTGCGGCTCACCTCGCTTTCAACCGGCCGGGCCACGATGAGCACGACGAAGGCTCATGGGATCTGGACTTCCACCTTCAGGACGTACCGGTCCACCAGATCGATTACGCCCGTGCTGGGATGGATGACCCGCGTGTTCGGTCGGCTCGCCGTTGGTACCAGGAGGCTCCAGACGAGGTTGTGCCTCCAGTCCTGGTACACAGGCATGGGGTCTACCAGGTGGCTGACGGCCATCACCGGAGTGAGGCTGCTGCCTACTGGGACCTACCCACTATCCCGGCTTACGTGGCTCAGTCGCCTCATGAGGATGAGCCGTTCAGTGATGGTGCTCGTGGTCCTTACCACGGTGCCGAGCCCGTCTCGAAGACCTCTGCTGCAATTCCAGATGAGTCGGGGCTTAAGGCCGCAGGCATAGCAGTAATTGCTATGGACACCGGTCGGGTGCTGATGCAGCAGCGAGCGCTCAACCCGTTGTTGTGCCCGTGCGGCTTGGGTGTTACCTGGGATGAGAGCAACGGTTACCAGCACGAAGACGGCTCGGTGAGTCACGACAATGAGTTCTATGGCCAGTCCGTCAGCGACCTTCTTGACCAGGGACATCCTCAAGTATATGATGGTGATAATGATGAAGAAGGTGTGGATAGCGAAGAGGGTCTCGACAAGACAGCCGCACTTGAGTTTGACCTCAACGAGGGGACTTGGGAGTTCCCAGGCGGAAAGATGGATGAGGGAGAATCCCCACGTGCAGCAGCTATTCGTGAGTTCCGCGAGGAGGTGGGGCAAGACCTCCCACCAGGAGTATTTGTTAGCGCTTGGGTATCTCCCGGTGGTCTCGTCACCTCAGCGTCTTTTGAAGGGGATTCACCTGGCCTGACTGCAATAGCAGTTCAGCCTGGGCAGCAGGAGTATGGCTACGGTTCGGGCCACACCGCTCCGGTTCGTCAGGAGGGCGCAAAGAACACGCTCGACAACATGGACGACATGCTGCCGGACTACCTGGAGCACCCAGAGTGGTACGGCGAGGGTGGCAGCGCTGCTGAGTGGGAAGCGCACGACAAGGCTCGTAGGGCTCGGGGCAACCCGGACAAGCGCATCCGCATTTACAGAGCGGTGCCGCACGGCATCAGCAAGATCTACGGCAACGCCGAACTGCGCCAGATGTTCCCGGACCAGGACCCGAGCGACCTGAGCGAGTGGGTCAGCACCAGCAAGACCTACGCTCAGCAGCACGCCTATTCGGAGGCTTGCCCGAAGTGCAGGGGCAAGCTCCAGGTGATCACGGGCATCGCTCGGGCTGGTGATCTAGTCAACGAGGGCTACCCGACCGAGTTCGGTTATGTGGGCGAGCACACCCTGGAGCACTCTGGAGCCAACAGGGTTTACAAGACCAAGTGCCCGGCTCCGCGCAAGACCGAGGAGCAGCGGGACCAGGAGTATCTGGACAGCCTGGACGAGAACGATCAGCCGACCGAGGCCACGCACAGGTTGATCACTGGACGCCAGCCTCGGTGGAAGCCGAGTAATCCGCTGCCTGGTCACTACCAGGGCAGCGCTGAGTGGTTTGTGTTTGGTGACGGACTGAGCACCACGTCTGCCGATCTTCCTCGCCGTGGTCCGAGTGAGCCACCGGCCGAGCATGTGCAAGCGCTCATCTCCTCTGGTTGGAAGCCGAGGCACCCAGAGCAGAGCCTGGCGCACCCGGACTTCACCAAGCTCTCACCGACCACGGGCATCAACCACCAGATCTCCTGGGCTCGGGATACTGGCAACGCCTGGATGTACGACGCCACGGTGCCGCACGAAGAAGAGTTCGGTGGGCGTAGGACTATCAGCCCCAATGACCCGAACAGAACCTTCGGCGGTCGAGGCTCGATCCCATTGGTTAGCCCGGAGCATGTCAATGCAGCGGCCAAGAAGTTCGAGCAGCAGTGGCTCTTCGGTGGTCTGAGCGAGCACGGGATCATGCACCACTTCGAGCCGGACGCCGACATGGAGATGATGTGGGGCCGGTCTCCGATGGCGTATGAGCGTTTACGCGAAGGCAACCCGGTCACTGGTACACACCCAGAGCACGACGTGAAGTACATGGACTTCGATCCGGACACCCACGAACATGACGAGTTCCGGGAGGACCCGCACGCTGGTGGCCTGGGCAAGTTGAATGCGGTCAAGAAGAGCCCGGTCTACAAGTGCTTCATCTACTTGATTCAGAACGAGCGCGACATTGATCTTGGCAACCGCGAGATCGCCAACCCTGATGACCCAGATGGGGATATGACGGAGCAGTCGGCCTGGTGGGACATCGAGCACGCCAAGAAGAATCCTGCTCTGCGTGCGGAGTGCAAGAAGGGTACGCCTTGGGCCGAGCTTGAACTCTGGGCGGACAAGAGCGTGCGCGCCAACCGCGAAGTCAAGGAAGCTTTCGCCAAGCTGGCCATTTTGGCTAATGAGGCTGCCAAGAAGCCTGATAAGTGCATGTACTGCAAGAGCCCTGCGACCAAGGAGATCGTGCACAGCGAGGGTATCGCTCGTATCCCGGTTTGTGGTGACCACTTGGGCAAGGGCAAAGAGGATGCAGCCAACTGCACCCCGGACGGCTCACACGATCCGAGCAACATCGACTCGATCAGGGAAGCATCTGCTAAAACAGCCATGCCAACAACCCAGGACGAGCCAGGTGTCCACGGCTTTGAGGGTTCGGGCGAGGGAGCGCTTAACCGCAAGGTGACCTTGCCCAGTGGCGAGTGGTTGGCCAAGACCCCGCACTACGAGCACATGAACGACGAGGCGTACCAGAGTCCCGAGGATGCCGAATACTTTCGTGGCCGGTCTAGCGAGGACGCGGACATGGAGGAGTTCGCCTCACGCTTCGGCCGTGCCCTGTCCGACCCTGACGATGAGCCCATCACCCCTGAGGTGATCAGGGGAACGAAGGTCAGTGACCCAGGTCCGACCGCTTACGTCCGGCGTTACCCGGAGTTCAGGGACATGGACAACGGTTGGCTCGACCACGACGATCTGGAGCACCACACCAAGTCGCCTCGGGGCAGACTGATGGGCTACTTCCACTCGGTGCTGGCTGACGGCGATCACGTTGACCATCACAACATGCTGCTGCTTGGCGACCCGATGGAGAGGGAGACGGAGAAGATCCATCGGATGCCCACCGTCTCGATCGACCACACGCACTCCTCGATACCTGCTTTTGCAGAGGCTATGGCCAGCGGCGACCAGGACATGACTTGGCTTCACCGAGGTGAGTTGTCTCCGTACGAGGAGCACTTCCTGGGCTACCGGGGAACCCAGCCTGTGAGAAAGCAGAGGAACCCGCTCGCACCTGGCGACACTGAGCGCGCCCTGGCCGCGACCGAGACGATGCGCCCATGGGCTCAGGAGCGTGGCCGCGAGGACTGGCTGGCCGCTGCTCAGCACCGGATGGTTTTGCTTGGTCAGAAGGCCGCTGGCACTGAGAGTATGTTCCCGTACAAGATGCACCACGAGCTTGGTTTCCAGCACGAGGGCTCTGTTCAGAAGACAGCGGTAACTTGGATCAACCGTGGCGTTCATCCTGAGTGCGGGTGCACGGTTCAGCAGATGAAGTTGATGGACCAACATCAACCGGTCCAGGGTTGGATGACTGATCACAGACCCCATGGTGGTCGGGTCAGATGGAGGGTCACCAAGAATGGCCTGGCTCAGGAGCAGGGCAAGGCCAGACGCTCGTTCTGGGCCGAGAAGGACATGCTCGAAGCTTACGATCGAGTAGTGAACTTGGGCACGACCTCACAGTCCAAGCTGGGCTCGACAGAGCAACCATGGTGGGCGTACGCGGGTTAGGCGTTTGTGGTCATGGTGAACTTCATGGTAAAGTTCAGTCCATGGCCTACCAGTTTGTCTGTGATGGATGTGGGAACGTCTTGTACAGGGTGACTCAAGAAACTCTTCGGACTGATGGTCGGGAGCTTGTGATTCAGGGCGAACGAGTGAACAGCATGGGTGGAGCAAGACTGCCTCAAGGTAAGTTTCACTGGTGCGAGCGATGTGCCAGAGTAGCTTTCAAGGCCGTCGAGGACGCTAAGTTGCGTGTTGTTGGCATGGTGGGATGAAATGAGCGGATGTCCTGTCTGTGGCGAAGTTGCTGGCTTCCATGACGAAGCCAAGCATAAAGATCACCAAGTGCCCGCAGAGTTGCTCCTTGAGTCTGGCTGGTACAAGGAGGAGAGCGCCCGGATTAGCAAGGAGCGCCAGGCCGAGAAGGAGCGCGAAGCGCTAAAGCCAAACCCAGGTCGAGTCGTAGCCGCAGCCGACATCGAGGTGTTCGCCAATAGGGCGCTGGAGCAGGCTCTCAGAGTCGCTTCTGAAATGACTGGGTGCGCCAACCGCACGAACCTGGCCACGATCGAGACCTTCCGTCGAGCGGCGAGTATCGCCCTGGTCGGTGACGTTACCAACCACAATTGCACCAACTGTCACGACACCCGTGGTGGTTCGATGGGGCACGACACTGAGTCTTGCACCTGGAGCCCTCCTGAGTGGATGTTCGAGGTTCACGACCAGTGTCGGGGTGATGAGCTTCTTGCCGAGGTTGCCGCCCTCACCGCCGAACGGGACCGGCTGCGGGAGGAGCTGGCAGTCAACGACGGCATCCATGAGCGCATGTGCGACGAGTGGGAAGCCGAGCGCACTGTACTGACGGCCGAGCGTGACGCCGCCCTCGCCAGCCTCGCCGAGGCCCGTACATGGCGCGGAGTTCAAGCGTTCATCGACGAGCAATACCCGGCGGACGTCTTCCCGGTCGAGCCCGACAGCGAACAGCGTGACGACGGCGCACGCATTCTGTCACTGCTGCGGCACCTCGATGAGGCCCTGCGTGTGGTCGACATGCACCACTGGCCGCTCCCTGCCAGCCTCGCCGAGGAGCGGAAGCAGGGCATCGCTGAAGGCAGACGACAGGCGGCAGTGGACATCCGAGCGACCTCGCCACCACGCGAAGGCGCAAGCGGTAGCTGGCTCACCACGGCAGAACTCTGCGAGTGGGCTGCTCAGGTCGCCGCCGATGCGTCGGACGAGCAGACAGCATTATGTGATGCGGTGGTGGAGGCGGCGCGAGCGTTCGTCGCATCTGACGCCGAGACGCCCGACGAGACCGGGTGGACCGCCGAGGACCACCACGCGGCCGAGCTTGCATCCGACGAGGCGTACCGGGTGCTGCGTGTCGCCGTCGATGCCCTTGACGCTGGGGCGGCTACGCCGGAGGTGCCGCAATGATCGCCGCCATTCGATGCTGGCTGGCTCGCACTCCGCAGCCACTCGACCTGACCCCGTACCGAGGTAACTGGGTCGCGGTCAAAGACGACCGGCTCATTGGCCACGCCCCGACAGCGCGGGAGATCATCGACGAGATGGCACGCCTCGGTCCGGCAGGTCGAGGCACAACCCTCTGGTACGAGGCACATCCGGAGGAGATCAAACGCTGGGGCGTGATGGATGAGCGCGGAAGCGTCGGCCCCAACTGCTACTTCGACACCGAGGACCAAGCGCGCCGATGGCGTGACTCATGGCATGAGGGCACCGTCGTTACACGCAATGGCCAGCACGATCCGTGGCGGCCGGCTGACGTGCTGGGATGTTCGAAGGTGCATGATCAGTGTCGAGGCGCTCCGATGCGCAGTTCTGTTGGTTGGGTGAGGTAAGTGTTCACTTGTTCTCATTGTGGGGCGACTTCGTACAACCACAACGACTTAGCCGAGCGTTACTGCGGTCGGTGCCATCACTTTTGTGACGACGTGGATATCGCGATGAAGCTTCGGATCTGTCCGAGGTGTGGTGTTCAACTTACTACGATTACTCGCGAGACGGGCAAGCCAACGGTCTACGGGCCTTGTGGCCATAAAGATTGGACGGCCGATCTGAAAGTGGTGGGAGATGTCTAAGACCGATAAGACGACTCCGTGGTTTGTGGTCGAACGCCGTGGCGACTGTCCCCGCGAGTGTCGCACTGGTGGCTACCCCTGCAAGCACTTCAGTTCTTCTGGGACTCTTGGAGTGCTCAAGCAGAAGAAGGAGCGGAGCATGCGAACCAAGCTTCGTGTCGACTTCGCTAATGGAGTGGAGCCAGAGCCAGCCCGTCATCGTCGCAATGCTCTGTGGGATGTGGCTTGATGCATCTCTGTGGGGTCTGCTGGCAGGATTCTGGACTTCACGTTGAAGACTGCTTCAAGCAAGGCTGTGAGACTATAGTTCACTGGCCACCGCTGTGCTGCTCTGAATGCCCGTGCGGGTCGTACGAGGAAGCACACGGCATGAAGTTGGAGGAAGACCACGTTGGATGAGAACCACTCAGCGGATCACGATGGAGAGATCCGGAGCGTTGAGCCTGGTAGCCCGCACAACGACCAGATGCTCGCTCAGACTCGCGAAGATCTTCGCAATCTGCTCGATGTCACTATTCACCCGATAATCGACCAGGCTGAGGCGCAGGACGCCGACCTTGCCGCGATGATGGCGGTGTTGGCTTCTAATTGGATCGAGCGCGTGGACTACATGCCACGTGAGCGGCTGGCGTCGGTACTGGCTTTGACGTTGTTCAAGCTGGCCAACGAGGAGCGCGAGCTTGTCTCTGATGGAAAGACGGTGAAGCGGTGAGTGTGCCTAGTGAGCCTCAGCCGATCTGCGGTGCTCCCTTCAGCGATAGGAAGACCGTGATGCAGGAGGGGCACATGGCCAAGGACTTCGCGAAGCTCATCTGGCGCGTGATCATCACCGACTCTGAGAATGCAGATGGCATTGCTCCGGTGTGTTCCCAGCAGACCGGGCCTGGCGGCCTTCACGAGTGGTACGAGCCTGGTGTCGCGATGGGTTTTGATGAGCAGAGCGTCTTCGATTGCTGCCCGTTTCCGCAGCTTGAGTTGGGCTCTCCTGGTGATGCTCAAGCGTTCGCCAAGCTGCTCAACGCTCTCCCTCTGATAACCCCGTTGGTCGTGGCCGCTCGAAACTGGGTTCACGCGGAGGGCGACACAGGAGCGCTCGAAGCTTTGGTGGAGGCATCCGACAAGATGCCGTGGTCAGTTCTCGATGCTCTGGGCATCAAGGAGGATGACGATGGATGACTTGATCGAGTGGCTGTCGGGAATCTTCGATGAAGACGAGCGGGCAGCGGTCGGCTCAGGCATTGTCGCTTGGCTGACATACCGGAACGCTGACGGAGGCATGGGTTACACAACGATTGCTGCATCCAACGTCGAGTCCGAGGGTCACTGGGTGGTGGACGGTCGCGAGGCTACGGGCTGGGCCACGGCAAAAGTGATTTACGACGAACGTCGTGTGCTCGCTGACATCGAGGCAAAGCGTGCGCTCCTAGGAGCGTTCGAGGTGCAGTATCGCGACTTAGATCGGCTCAGCGACGCAGCCCTGCATATGTCATGGCACATTATGCTCCAGGTTGTCCGCACTATCGCCTCGGCTTATGCAGAGCGACCCGGATACAGAGCAGAGTGGCGAAAGTAGCCGCTGAGACCAAAGCGCGGCGATACGCTGCGTGAATGAGGAAGATATCCACCCTGGTGTCCATGTCGTCCACGTTCCTGGCCGTCCTGAACACGATCTTCTGGGTGTTCATGTTGGTCAATGTTTAGAAGGTGGCTGATGAGCGACTTCTGGAACTCGGTCTGGGTCTATCACCCGACCACTCTGATGGGGTGGTGCTCTCTCCTGTTTATGGTCACTGCCGCCTTGGCCATCATCTTGGCTTTGATGGAGGTCAAGCGCCCAACGATTGACTGGCTGGTTGTGATCGCTGCTGTGATCCTCTTGATTGAAGCCACGTTGAGCGCTTATGATGGTAGTGCGGTTGGCTTCTGGGGTCGTGTACTTATGGCTTCTGCTATCGTCTTCATCCCTGTTCGTAACATCCGCAGTAGAGCCAAAAAGAAGAAGGCGGCCTCAAGTGAAGCGAGGTGACCACTGGTGGTTCGTGTTGGTCTTGGTCCTGTACTTCGTGGGAGGCCAGGCGGTCTGGGCTTGGCTAGGGCTTGTCGCCTATATAGCCTGGTTACTTTTTTCATTCCCCGCTGGGTACGTCACGGGATGCTGGCTCAAGCGAAGGCACAGGGAGAGCAGGATCGAGGAGTGGCGAGCCAGTCATCCGACTATGCCTGACGACTGGCTTCCGGAGGACTTAAGGCAATGAGCGAGCACTGATCAGTGGGACATGAGGCAGTGCACGATCTTGATTATTGCTCTAGCTGAGCATCTTGGTGTTAGGCTTATTGGCTCTGAAGAGGAGACGACATGATTGACAGTCGTTAGTCCTTGGTATGGTGCCGAGGCGGCTGAAGGACAGGTCGTCACATGTCCCGCACGGATGTACACACCCCTAACTGGGTCAAGAAGATTCAACCGGAGTGGAGAGCCTTCTTCGTTGAGCACCACGACCACAGTGATCGTGAGTGCAACTTCTCTCCGAACAATGACAACTGGAAGAACGAGTGCCTCCTCGGCGAGAGAGGCTATGGACGAAACATCCACTGTGGCTGTAAGATGTGTACTGGACAGATACAGCGTCGCAAGGATCGAAGGTCTGAGCGGCAGAGGGCTAAGAGAGCCATACTAGCCGGTAGATGGGATGATGCTTCGTACGTGAATCGTTCTCATTTGTCGTGGTAGGCAGATGGGGAAGATTCATGAAAAAGCACAATTGGGCGATCTTCGTTGGAGCGAACCTCATCATCGCCGTCATTGTCTCTCTGGTGGTTCGCAGCACTCAAGAACACTCCACTCGCAACTTGATGGCTTTGCCGACGCCAGCGGTGTCGGGGGTTGTGATTCCTGTTCACCTGGACCCTCCTGCGTTCGAGGAGGTGTACGACATACACATTCACGTGAACACGGATCACTGGTATTCGTGGGCTCTGATAGACATGAAGTCGGGTATTTTGGTCGGTAGTGAAAACTGGTCTGAGCCCAACTACATGATGTCGATGGGCAAGTCGTGGATCGCTGCCGACTACTTGAGCCTCCATCCCAACCCGAACGCCAGCACCCTAAGTCGCTTGAGCGCGATGATCGTGGACAGCGAGAACCAGGCTGCCAGCGAATACTTCGGTGGCCAGGCAAGTTGGGATCGTTTCATCAAGGCTTGTGGCTTAACAGACCTGAAGACGGTCAGTCATTCGTGGTCGACCACGGGCATGAGCGCCAGGGATGCGGCCAGGTACGGATACTGTATTTACAGTGGATACGCCACCACCCCAGAGTGGACCTCCTGGATCGTCGACAAGATGCGTCACGTCAGAGGTGCTGGAGACTTCGGACCCCGTGCTTTGTTCGCTGACCGCACATCGGTCGCCACGAAGAACGGCTGGTTCATGTTGCAGGGGAAGTGGTACATCAACTGTCTCGCGGTAACAGACGAATGGTCGATGTCCATTCTTCAAAGATGGCCTTATTCTGGTGAGAGCTATCAGAAGGCCATATCAGAGGCAGAGCTAGTTTGCAACTCTATAGCGAAGCAGGTGCTCAGGCTTTCGTAGAATAGTGTGTGACGACGTTGATTCCAGAGTCGTGGGAACTCCCGACCTACTTGGCCGGCGACCTGCACGACATGCGCGACTACCGTCGTCCGAGCGACCCCGAACCTTCGTGGTGGTCCAAGATTGTTCAGAGGTTCAAGGCAGCGCCCGAGGAGACTGGGCCGAACGCTAGGATTCTGGATTTCCAGCAGCCACGCAAGACCCCTGCAAAAGCACAGCCTTCGATGAGCAACATGGTGGACTGGCAGGGCTTCTCGAACATCGAGCCGTACGATCCCGAAGTTCACAAGGAGCCGGCTGAGCTTTACAGCCAGGACGCTCTTGACGCCCTGGAGCAGTCTGGTTTCGGTCCTCATGACCGAGGTGTGTGGCACCGGTCGGTGACCAATGAGGCAGGTGAGGAAGTCGGGGCGAGCCACGTCATCACGCACCAGCCTGGCTACAGGCGGCCAGGTGACAAAAAGCGTCTGCCTTGGCACCTCACGACCGTTCCGGAAACGGTGTCGGTGGCGTTCAGTTCGCTGCGCGGTCCGTACGGTGCGATTGCCGCTGCCGACGAGGATGCTGAGCAGATCAAGAAGATTCCGAAGCATGCTGGCCTGTATCTGGTGGCCCTGTTGAAGACCGCCGCTGGGCGCACTCCTGGACAGGGCTCGGCCGATGACTGGCTGGAGCGCAACTCTCCGGAGAGCTTCGAGCACGACCCTCGCGAGGACGCTCGCCGCTGGATGGAAGAGCACGCTCATGAGTACGACGAGTGGCACCCAGAGACCAGCGATTACACCTATCCCGATGTGGGGGATGCTGCCGGTCAGCGGTGGGACGAAGGTGGAGAAGCTCACGCGACAGCCCTGCCTGGTCACTTCCAGGACGAGAACAGGGCTATGGGGGCTCCCGAGCAGCGTGGCTGGTCTGACGAAGATCTAGAGGCTCATGAGCATGTTCGTCAGCGGGGACGACAGCTTGACTCCGACGACGAGGAAGACCTCGAAGACTACGAGGACCCTGATGGGGACAACCTCGCTGCCCACGGCTTCAACTGGGAGCCCGTCGACTCCACTGCTGGTACTCGTGAGAACCCGATTAGCCCTGACACTCCTGGCAAGTACGTCAAGCATCAGATCGATCTTGAGGGTAAGCACGTTGCGACGCACACGATCACACCTGGCGGGAATCGTCCTGGTCAGTGGAGTCTGCACACCGAGCTTGGCGACCACGGTCTGCCGGTGACGCTCCCGACTTCGGTGCATGGTGATCTTAACTGGGCTCTTGAAAAATACAAGCGCAACAGTGCTGAGGCCATGCTGCCGAAGTACGGATACGAGTCGACCAACGGGGGCCAGCACTGGACCCGGACCGATCCGTCACCGCAGGGCCACACTCGTCGCCGGGATGAGGACTACGAGCATGAGATCTTCTTCCCCGAGCATGGCTTCATGGGTAACACGATCAACCACACCCGCCTGGCCCACCACTCGTTCGCCCCCAACGGAGCGAAGGCGCATAACTCAGACGACCTGACAGACGTGGTGCGCGAGCAGCAGCGGTTGGCTCAGGGTATTCATCCTGGGGGCCGACAGGACCATCGGCTCACTCCAGACGAGTTCAAGGCCGACCCTTCTGTGTCTCGGCTGGGGCATCAGTTCAGAACTGATACTTCTTGGGGTGACGGCAAGCTCACTAATATGAGTTGGCATCTTCCAACCCCTGAACACCCTAGTGGCTTGAGTGCCCATGCTGAATACAACTGGGACACCGGCAACTACGACTTTAAGTATCGAGATCACCATGGTGGCTACATGGCTCCGACCCACAACTATGTGCCTGACGGTGCTCCAGTGACCATTCCTGGTCGACAAACAACGATCCCCCTGGAGAGTGCTCGATGACCCATCTCGGCCTACGTGACTGGGAATGGATGATCAGGGTGGCTGCACAGCCAGAGACCCCTGAGCACGAGCACACGGACCCGTATGACGAGTTCTCCGACATCTGGCAAGGGCACGCGGGTCGTGGGAATGAGAACTCTGCTGCCCAGCAGTGGCTTTCTGATCGGGTGCAGTACGACCGTCCGGACGTTGCTTATCCAGAGCACCTGAGACCACACGATTGGATTGGTCGCGCGCTGGAGGATATTCCCTACGATGTCCAGAACCACGAGTCTGGTCGTGACATTGACGGCGACCACGCTGCTTTTACAGAAGCTCTGCATCGTGGCCTGGGCAATGACTTCTCCGGCCCTGGCCAGTTCAATGTGGGCGGGCAGGCTGAGCCTGAGCCGTACGAACCGACCAGCGAGGAGCGCTTGTCCTCTGACGAGGGTTGGCTGCTAGGTCCTAACAAGGCGTTCAATTGGCCTGGCGGTCGAGAGAGCATTGAGGCCATCCATAACGGAATGCACCAGCGTGGCTTCGAACTGGAGAACGAGGGCACAGACGAGAACCCGAGCCCAGCCTATGTTCACCGGGAGACTGGATCTCGGATCAGACCTATTGTCCATTCAGAGGGCGACATTGGCTGGCAGATGACTGGCCCTGGTGGTGCTACCGAGCACGCTGGGCCTTCCTCGGCTGCGGCGATGCACAAGCAGCGAATGGATGAGCAGGCGGCTGCTGAGACTGCCCGCTACCAGGCGACGCCGCATCGCGAGCGGCATCCAGAGGAGTACCGGGATTACGACACGAGTGGTCGGAGACGAAGCCCTTCTGGTGGAGGTGGAGGCACCCGGCGCAGGGAGAGCCACGACTACATCCCGAAGACCAAGGCTCAGGCGATGCGCTGGGGTGATCTTTTCGATCAGGCTATCCACGGGGACGATGGTCACGGCCGCGAGTTTGAGCGTGCTTCGGTTAAGAGTGTCTTGAACCCTCACCGTAGCTCTACTGGAAGGCTCTACGGAGTTCACGAAGACCAGTGGGACGAGGATCATGCTAATGATTCGGCTGGTCGTGGAAAGGTGGCTCAGGCCATCTATCACTATGCTACCCCTATCGCCTGGAAGTATCACTCGGTGCAGCCAGATGGAACGTATGACGAGGGTACCTGGCGTTATCCGGCGACCAACTTCGGCTCTGGTGGCTGGTTCAGTACCAGTCGCGTTCAGAGCTTTATGGGTCCTTCTCTTTGGAGAGGTGGCCGTGGTGCTCCTAGCTACACGAACACCAGAGATCCTCAGGTTAGTCATCACACTCACCGTGCGCTGGAGCAAGCTGGCATCCATCGTCAGGACGACCAGAGCTACCGGGTGATCGACAACTTCGCCAACGAGCACAACCTCGCTCCGAGTCGTTCTGGTCAGACCTTTGTGCACACAGTGACGAGTCCGGAAGGCAGGACGTTTACCAAGCGCCTGCCAGTTGGCGAAGCCTCCGAGAACGCCTACGCCATGACCCAAGCTCCAGGTGCTGGTGGGCCTACAGACCCGGTGGCGTTCTTGAGGGGCAAGAAGTACCGCGATTCGCAGCCACCACCTGCTCGGCCTCGTCGCGAAGTACCGCTGCGTCTTCAGCCCGAGCTTCCGTTCCGTAATTCCAGTGTGGTTAGCTGGTCAGACTTCCTGAGGGGATGAGCGTGACCGAGTACGAATCTTCTCCGGGCTACTTGTTCTACAACGGAAGCCGTTTCGTATGTCCTTGTGGGAACAAAGACTTCAAGGTTGAGATCGGTTCTGACCCATTGAGTTTTTGGTGTGCGTGTGGAGTCATGTACACCGAAGAACTTGCCAATGCTTTGGGCCAGGAGCGCGAGGAGATAGCCAAGAGTGGCGAGTAGGGCAGCGAAGACACAGAAGACCCCAGTTCAGGTAAAGCTGGCTAGTGGGTCCGTCTTCGTTTGTTCTTGTGGGAGCAAAGAGTTCCGAATCACCGGGGAAGACGATCCGATGTATTTGTTCTGTAGATGCGGGAAGGTCTACACCGCCAAAGACCTTCCGTCATTGGAGGGGTCATGACGTTTGAGACGTGGGACATCGAACGGTTCCCACTGACGGCTGAGGCTGCTCGTCAGACCCCTGGTCAGCGGGACGCTGACAAGTTCTTGCGTGAGGTCCAGCCGGGAGACCTTGACCGCCTGACTCGCGAGCACGAGAACGACCCGGCCGACAAGTTCTTTGGCGTGCCCACAGGCGGTGGCGGTCTTGCTGGCGGTGGAGGGATGCACTACGGGCCGGAAGGATACAACCAGCCCGAACGCAGTTATCCACACCCTCTAGAAGAGCCCGAAGACAGGGAAGGGCACGGCGGTTACTACATGCCTGGCATCAATGCTCCTTGGGATGACGATGATGAGATGGAGCATGAGCCAGCCGAGTATCACGTAGTTACTGGACCAGTTGGTTCAAACGATCATAGAGAGTGGACAGAGCACCAGTACACCAGATTCGAACCAGTTGATTCTGATTATGACCCGGAAGGTGCATGGGATTACTTCCAACAGGATCATCCCGAGTACAATCCCGAGCGGAATGTTGAGGCCACTCACGAGGTCAAGCATGTTCATCCGACTATCAACCATGACCTGTGGCACAACCAGTTGACGGGTGAGAGCCAGGCGTTCGAGAGAATAGCAGAGCATGGCTTCAGTCGAGAAAGCCCAGACATCCCAGGACACAAGGCTTACATCCATACTGATCCCAATGGTGGAGTGCACCGCTTGTGGCACAATCACACTCACTTCAGTGTTGAGGGTGGCGGTGAATACGGTCCTGGGTGGAGGACGAGCTATTGGACTCCATCGGCTGTTCGGCACGAGCAGTTGCCATGGAGCTTCCATGATGACAATGGCTCTTCCGACTCATTAGGTGACGCCTTGAAGAGGGTGGATCTAAACAAGCATCACTCTGATGTCGCGCACTCTGGCACTGGTCTGAGGACGGTGGAGAATAGCTATGGTCGCCACTATGTGTCGCAACGTTCTGATGGATCTACTCAACAGATGCTTCGAAATTTTGGACACACTGACGAGCCTAATTGGGGAGTAGTTCATTACCCTATGAATGGCTCTCCGCACACTTTTACTGAACATGGTTCTGATCTACAAGGCGCACTAGCTCAGGCTAAGGCGAACTTGGCTAGGGGATGATGGAGTGACATTGGCCGCCATCAAGCCGACCAAGACCAAGACTGCGCCTAAGCAGCGTAAGCCTGAAGAGGTCTGGTACGACGTGCACAAGCACCCTGCGGGGGTGCCTGGTGGCATGGGCAAAGCTCCTGAACATCATTTGCGTCAACGTGGGTGGAGCGGTCACGAGATCAATGAGAGCGCTGGTCGGAAGACTATTCAGTATCGTAACCACCAGTATCCGGACTTCGTGGTGTCCTACGGTGGCGGCACGTCTCAGAAGCCCGACCACAATTTCAGAGTTCTCTACCTGGGCACCAATGCCAACATCCCGAAGATCACCCGGTCGTACTCGGTGGCCGAGGCGATGAATAAAGTAGAGGAGCTACATCAGCTTCAGTCCGGACTGGTCGTGCAGCCGATGACCCACGGTGCTGCGAGTTTGGCTACGCAGCCGAACGTGACGCGGGACTACACCTTCGTGGCTCCGATCCCGAAGAAGCGGCGTCGGGACATGACCAAGGACGAGTTCCACCCGATCGGTGCGCCGGACCCTGAATTCCCGACCTCACCCGACAAGGAGTCGGACTGGAGGGAGCCGCAGAAGCAGCTTCAGGAGATTCCGGACCCGCCCAAGCCGAAGCCCAAGAAGCCGGTCCCGGCGAGGTATGGATCTGGTCCTTCGCGAATCCAGAACGACCACGGCACCATCGCTGGGGGTGGCAGGCACAAGGCTGCCGGCGAGGTCCACTGCCCGCTGTGCAGGAAGGCTGGCCAGGTCTACCGGAAAGACCCGGTGCTTTATCGGGACCTGATCCATGACGGCGGTGGGTTGACCGACGAGCACCTGCACACCACGAGTCCGTTCCATGACCGGGTTCAGGCGGCGCTGGTCTTACGCAGGGGCAAGCCACCGCGTCACCCCGAAGGTCTGGGACCGGCTGATCTTGGTCGGCAGGAGTACAACCGCCAGTATCGAGAAAAGCAGAGGTCTCTCGACGACGCTGATGTGGCTGAGCTTGCTCGCGGGTACGGCATGGACATTAGTCCGGACGAGGTGGCTAATTACCCGCGTCTGAGAAAGGTGATCTCTGTCTTCCAGAGGGCTGAGCAAGAGACCTGGGAGGAGGCGTAGTGGTCCATATCGCGACCAGGAACAACAACGCCTTCCAGTCCCAAGCCGGCACTAGCTTGACTACTACGTTCACCAACAGTCTTAAGTCGGCTACCGGGGAGAAGCCGTGGGCGTCGATTATCGATTTCGCCACGCATCCGAGCTTCTGCGGACTAAAGCTCTACCCGCGACAGCAGACTCTGCTAAAGCTGGTGCACCTAGAGACCGAGAACATGACTGCCTACGACCTCGATGTGATTGAGGAGTGGCGGACCAACTTTGCCCGGTTGAAGGACCGGTACGGTGTTCAGCCCGACATCTGGCAGCGGGTGGAGTATCTGAAAAAGCACGGGTACACCCACTTCCCACACATTCAGTCGGTGATGGGCCGACGCGCGTCCAAGGGCGTGGTGGGCGGCATTCTGGGCACCGAGCGCATCGGTCACATGGTCGCCCTGGACAACCCGCAGGGCTACTACGGGATCATGTCCGAGTCCATCTATCTGATGATTATTGCCACCAACAGCCTCCAGGCTAAGCGGTTCCTGTTCGCCGACATCCGCAAGACCGTGAAGGACAACCAGTGGTTGTCCAAGTACGTCTCGATTTCGCGCGAGCAGAGCTTGTCCCTGCGCACCCCGGCTGATATCCGGATGATCGCCGAGATGCAGGCCAAGAAGGTCCCGATTGAGTACGAGATCGCGTCGGTGCGTGTGCTGCCGATGTCCTCGGTTTCGACCTCAGGTCGTGGTGCTGCCACGTTCATGATCGGTTATGACGAAATGGCTCACATGATTACTGGGACTGGTGGAGCCCGGTCGTCTGAGGAGGTATATGAGGCGTACCAGCCGTCACTTGACCAGTTCGGTCGTGACGCTCTCACCTATATCCCCTCGTCCCCCTTCTCTAAGGTGGGTCGGTTCTTTGAGCTATACACCTCTGGCTGTGTTCTGGTCCGCGAGTTCACTGGTGGCCAACAACTGCTCCGTGTGCAGGACGCGGAAGAGCTTCAGGAAGATCCCGAGGAGACCTTCTCCCAGTTGACCGCTGACCCCACCATGCTTGTGCTTCAGCTTCCCTCGTGGGAGTTGTACCGGGATTGGGAGCGCGGTCGACAACTGGTGGGAGTCAACTTTAAGCGTGCAGTTCAGTATCCGCCCGTGGGCGAGAAGCCTGAGAACCTGGCGATGGCTAGGCTCAAGCAGCGCAACCCGGTGAAGTTCAAAGTCGAGCGTGAGGCCCAGTTCGCTGAGGTGTTGGACGCTTACCTCAACGGGGACAAGGTGGACGCGATGTTCACTCCGTTCTGGGGCGAGACAGAGCGCTGGCCAGACGGTCGTGTGCTTTCGCAGAACACGCGAGGAATGGCAGCGTTCAAATATCAGGGACACGCTGACCCGTCGAAGTCGAACGCCAACTTCGCTGTCGCTGTAGCGCACCTGGAGACATCCCCGATTCCCGACATCGTGTTTCGTGATGGCGAGGAGCACAAGATTTACTGGCCTCACGTTGTCGTGGACTATATGAACGTTTGGAAGCCGGAAGACTATCCAGATCACACGGTTGACTACGTGGAAATCGGCGAGAGGCTTTTGGAGCTTCCTCAGTGGTTCCCGACTATGAACATGTTCAGCTACGACCAATTCAATTCGGCTGGATTCATCGCGAACATGAAGCGGCGGTATTCTCCGAGGCTGATCATCAAAGAAGAGACCTTTACTCTCCAGAGCACTCAGAACATGTTTGAGGGCTTCAAGAGCGCACTCAACCTTGGCTGGGTTCACGCCTACAAGGATGATCTGTATGGCTCGAAGGAAGAGCGCTCCGAGGGCATGGGGCAGAGTCTCTTGGAGCTTGAGTGCAAGTTCCTTTCGGAGAAGAACGGCAAGGTCGTTAAACAGGAGGCCGGTCCGGTCACTACAAAGGACTTGTTCGACTGCGTAGCCACGGTGACCGTAAGGTTACTGAAGGACTCCCTGGACCGTTGGTACAAGGAAATTCTTGGCCGTGATCCATTGGTGTTTGGTTCAGCGGGCGGACACCCCAAGTCCGGCCCTGCCGGTGATCACCTGAACAATACCAACAACCCGCTTAAGCGAAACCTCAGCAGTCTGGAATCTTACCGATACGGAGGCGCTGGTTCGGACCCGGCAAGAGGCCGCTCTGGTCCGACTCCTGGACAGACACGTGGTTGGGGCCAAAGACCACAGGGATTCGGCCTTCGAGGTCGACTTGGCTCTCGATGATTCGTTTGATTTGGTAGCTGAGAGAGGACGCTGAGATGGTATTCAGACCAGTGGCGAGAGACCCGAGGATTGGCAAGGTGGCTACGGTTACCTTCTCCAAGGTCTCAGCCGAGGTTGACCGCGTGGAGTCCTCTGCTGTGTCCTGGTACGACGGCACACTGGCTTCGATCGAGTCTCGGGTGGCCCGGCTCAAGTCAGCGTCGGCTGCTGCTCGGACACTGCTCCAGGGTCCTGGTGCTCCGAGCCTTTGGATTCAGGCCAAGCTTCAGGACTTCGTGAGCAGAGCCGAGCGCGAGATCGGCGACATCCAGCGTGTTGCGTCTGAGTTTGTGGATGTCGAGACACAGGAAGCCATCCAGTCCCTCCCTACCTACCGGATCGCTGTGGCTGGTGCGAATCGAAACCTGGGTGACCGGGTTGCTGCCACCAGAGTAAAAGCAGAGGTCGAGCCGATCCAGAAGGGATCGAAGCTGCATGAGTTTCTTCATGTGGAGCCTCGCGCTTTCGTTCGTGAGAACAGCGAACTCAAGCCAAGTCAGATCCGTACTGCTGCTGTGACGTACGTCGAGCAGAAGACCGCCTTCATGGCGAACCAGCAGGTTCTTCGCACTCATGTTGTTGACGAGTTTGTAAGGCGCGTAGAGCTTCTCACTAGTGCGGGGTGATCGGTGATTGACCCCACTATAGTCGGGGTCCTCTACTTCCTGGTGACCTCTCTTATGGGGGTGGTCTTGTGGGGGGCCAGAGCTATTTTCAAAGGCGATCTAGTTCCTCGCAGGTCAGTTGAGTACGCGACGAACAACTGGAAAGAGCAGCTAGAGGAGAAAAAGGCTGAAGCGGCTGAGTGGAAGGCAAATTACGAGGCTGAGAGAGCTATCGGTGTAAACAACAGGGAGAACAGAGACATCCTGTTGGCTGTTTCAAAGACGATGGACAGGGTTCTTAGCTCTCTGCCGGCTTCGGTCAATGAAGCGAATGTCGGTGGTTAACAGATATGGGCCTCATGTCGTATATTCATAACCAACTGTTGAGGCGAGGTCTCCTGAGCGATCTCCTCCCCGATGAGGATGATCTTGGTAGCGGCGATAGGCCGGAGCGAGAAGCGGTACGAGCCGAGATTGAGGTTAGAGCCGCAGAAGAGCGTGAGGTTCAGCGAGAGGTAGCTGCCGCAGTCAGGCGACTCCGCGAGCTAGATAAAAGAAACCACTATGGCGAATCCTTGAGAAGAGCGTTCGGAGGAAGATAGTGATTGTGGCATACATTGTCGTAGTTTCTTTGGCACTGTTGCCGCAGATTGTCTTTTCTGCTCTGTACTGGAGATGGATTCCTTCCTGGACCAAGAACCCGTATGGCCGGCTAGCACAGCTTGGTGCCTGGTGCCACATCATCTTCCTGACCGTATTCGAGTCCTTCCTGATATTTGGAAGACACTTGAATCAAACTTTAGCCAGTTACGTCTTTATCGCTAGCTTCCTTCCGTTGATATTTTTCGGAATCCTCCAGCTCTCCCTACTGAAAGAGGCTGTTGACTCGGCCAAAGAGAAAGGTTAGGTCAAGGAATGACGGTAGAACAGTGGGCTGCCGGGGTTGGCTTCGTCCTCCCCATTCTGGTCGCCATCATCAACCGTGAGGAATGGAAGCCTTGGCTCAAGGCTGTCGTCTCGTTGCTGGCTTCGGTCGCGGGTGGTACGGTTACCGCGCTGTTGGGCGGGGAGTTTACCGGAGCCAACTGGCTGACTGCCATTGGTGTCGCTTTCGGTGCGTCACAGGTGTTCTACCACACGTGGTGGAAGAACTCGGACATCACTAGTTGGATTGAACAAACCATCAACGTTGTCTCCCGCAAGGTCATTCCTGGTGAGAGCGTTGTGGTAGAAGAAGGAACGCCGGGAGGCAGTCTCAGATGACCCTGTTCGGGTGGGACGCCAGCGACTATGACTGGTCGCGTGGTTCGATGGATCTGGTCGCAGCCCGAAATGCTGGGGTCATGTTCTTCACGTACAAAGCCACGGAGAGCACGACCGTCAGGCACGTGCATTACGGAGACGCTCTCAACCGGGCTAGGAATGCTGGTATCGAGTTCCTGGGCGCGTACATCGTGCCCAGGTCCGGCCGGGGCGTGTCCGCTCAGGTGGACTACTTCTTGGGCTACGTGAACTCGGCGACGCCCTGGTGGACCAGCTTCCCTGGTTTCTTCTTCCAGGTCGACACCGAGAAGTGGAGCTATGACGCTGTGTCGCCAGTGCTGGGCGCGGAGGTCTGTGCTGAGCTTCGTCGTCGCACTGGCCGCCAGGTCGTCCACTACGCGCCAAAGTGGGCCTACGGGAACACGATCCCCCAGCCTGACCCACTGTGGGCCAGCAGCTACGGAGACAACGGCATCGGAACGCTTCAGCAGAAGTACCCCGGTGACAGTTCGGCTCGTTGGGTTGCGTACTCGGGTCGGACCCCCACATTTCTTCAGTTCGGGTCCAACATCATCATCGGCAGCCAGCGCACTTGCGACGGCAACGCCTACCGGGGCACTGTCGAGCAGCTTCGTATGTTTATCACCGGATCAAGCGGTGACGGTCCAGCAGGAGGAGACGGAGACGTGGTAATCATCAAGGCCGGTGACAAGGGTGCCGAGGTCACCAAGTGGCAGAACTGGGGACTGGCTCGTGGTGGTAGCCTTCCGAACTTCGGCGCTGACGGCGATTACGGTACCGAGACCGCGAACATGTTCAAGGCCCTGGTGGGCTACGGAGACGGGCGCGCGTTGGCGACTGGGGACACCGCCTTTGTGGACATCAAAACTGGCGCAGTCAAGGGCCAGAAGGGTGACCAAGGAGACCCTGGTCTAGATGGCGAGGACGGTGCTGATGGCCTGCCTGGACCGAAGGGCGACGCCGCAGTTCTGGCTCCTGGCATGACATTGATCGTTCAGCCTGAGCCAGAGTAGACCTTCGCACTGTTGACAGGTCCCGACTTCTCTTGAAGAAGTTCGGGACCTGTCACGTTATATTGGGTGACGGCCTGCGCTAGGAGAATCAATGCCTCAGGTATTCGGAGCAGACGAGCTTGGTTTTGTCGTCGAGACTTCCTTGTGGATTGAGGCTGGATTCCTGGAAGATGTTGAGGCCCATGAAGCCTCTCTTCGTGATGCTGGATTCAACCAAGGAGATCTTCCTGTTTACGTCGACAGAACTGGTTTTCACCCCAGAGGTGATGTCTGGGGACAACCACTGACAAGCGATAGGGCTCATCACACTTGGGCGGTCGCTCGGGTGGCGAATCCTGAGACCGATCCGAATGCGAGACAGACTGACGTTGGAGGAGCAAAGCCTCGCTACGCTGTGGAAATTCACAAGGTGCCGAAGAACCCACAGAGTCGGGCGCAAGGATCGATTACCTCTCTTTGGGAGGGCAACGACATCAGGCAGTTCTTGACTGGTCGAGGTGCTAAGGCCGGACAGATGACGTGGCCGCACGTGCAGAGGGCGATGCAGACGGGACCTGGACGGTAGTGATCAGCAATTTCGGGATGGGAAGGCCAAGAGCGTGAGCGAAAAACATGCTGTTGCCGAGTATTTCGGTATCAAGTATTCACTCCGGCCTCACGGTTGGAAGTCCAGACTGCTTTATTCCTTCTTCTCCTTTGTTCTGGCTTTTGGGGGTGCCCTGGCGATAGCGAGCCCGGCTCAGGGCGCTGCCCCACAGGTGTTCGTGACCGTGTGCGGAGATGGCGCGTCGTGGTACGTGAATGGGGATGAGGACGGGTCTGACCCGAATCAAGGAGATCGTAGACCATTTGCGACCAATGACGGACTCGTGTTTTCTCCTGCTGATCTGATTCATCACGCTACCAATCTTCCTGCGTCAAGCCTTCAGCCAGGTTCTTTTGTGGCTGCTCCGGCCCCAGATCAGCCATCGTTCTTCAGTGTTGAGGTTGCTAACCCAAGTGGAGCTTATGGCACTCTCCGCTGGAATGGAGCCCAGTGGTCCATCACCATTGGTTCTGGCGGGGGCGCAACTGCTGGGACTTTTTCCAATGCAGATCCAGTAGCTCTACTGGCTGGAAGGGTAACCAAGTGGGGTGCTTTTGAGCCAACCACCGACAGAGTATTCAGTTTCGGTGTCGGGTACACCAACTCCCCGCCTGGCACCGTCACCTCGCTTGTGTCCTCGATCAGTTTCATGGGGACCACCTATGGACTGTCATGCCCAGTAGCTCCGTCTCCGAGTCCGGTGGCCGTTCCAGTTCCAGGCCCCACAAAGATCGTCAGCAAGACGATCACCATGATCCCCTCTTCGGCTGGCTCACCGACCGCGAGCGATTCTTCTGCACCTGACCCGACCACGCCTGCGATTTCAGATCCTTCCGACACTCCGGACCTCGACCCCGCTGCGGACTTGAACGATGAGGGCAGTAGCTCTCTGGTGACCTGGGGACTGGGTGTGGCTGGAGTGACCGGTACCGCGTTGGTGGTCGCTGGTGTGGTCAGTGTCATGCGGAGGCGTCGTCGGTACCAGGGCTCTCACCAGGCCGACAACAGCGAGACCACGTTGATTCCTGCTGGAAACGACGACTACAGCATTAGGGACTACCGCCCCGATGAGGACCAGGACGAGTTTGAACCGAGCCTGGGTGGTCACGCTGGGGACACCTACGAGGAGCCTCTTGTGGCAGACGAGACGACCGAGTTGCCCTCGATCCCTCCGAGCAGTGAGCCCGAAACGCAGTCCCTGCCTCCAGTCGAGTGAGTAAAAGCAGAAGCCCCGGTGATAGCGTGCACCGGGGCTTCTGCTGTCCCCGCATGGGGGCTGGGACTGGGGCCAGGGTATCAGGTTATGAGGAGTGCGCGTGGAAGTATCCGCACCAGAAGTGGGCAAAACACTTTTGCTCATCATCGAGCTTGTCTGAGTCGAAGATGATCTTTTGAGCTTGGGCGGCAGCGTTGTAGTCGTTTGCGTCGTAGCTGAGGATTTCTTCTTCGGTGTGTCGATGGAAGATGACTACTTTGCCATCGATCTGCTGGATGAGCCATGTTCCGTCAGGTGGTAATTGAGCCATATCGGCTTTCTCCTTAGTCTTCTGATATCTCGCCGCTTACTTTGATGGATTCTGCGTCCCAATCTACAGGTGAGTGGCTCTTGTGCTCCTTGACTGTCACTGTCGAGTTGCCGGGAAGGTTTACGCACTGGTTCACAAGCCATCGGAGATCGTCCAGGGCGATGGGCTCGGTGATCGAGTATTCGGCTCGTTTTGACCGCCTGCCCTGAGTAGTCATGATGGCTTTCCTGTCGGTGCTGGTGGGTCGAACGCGGCGTGGTGCTCTCCGTCGAACTCACCGATGAGGTCGAGAGAGCAGTTGTGGCATTTGAGCACTGGCTGCATCCGCCCGGTGGTCTTGTCTTGAGCGCCAGCGAGGCTCCAGGTCCCCAGGGGCTTGAACACGAACCTGGTGGTGATGTGTAGGTACCCCACCTCTCCACACTGGGGGCAGGGCGACTTGGTGATGGTACCGGTCACGAGAACTCTCCGTCGCAGAAGGCGAATCCATCAGGGTCTCGCCATTCGGTTTTTGGGTCAGGAGCAGGAGCCCAAGACCCGCGTCGTTCGGAAGAGTCCTCGTCCTGCTGCTGGGCTGGAGTTGGTCGTTCAAGATTGGCGAGAAATTTCAGAGGGTCTTCGATCACGCGCCCAGACTCATCCGTGAGGGTGCCTGGGGTGGTTTTGAAGAATCGCTCCCAGTCGGCCAGGCTAACGATGTCTGGTGAGCCATCGACCTGATCACGGTATGCCCGGAAGTGGAAGGTCCAGTCTTTGCTCAGCTTGCCGACGTGAAGTTCATTCGAGCGCTTGCAGCTATCGCAGAGGTCGGTGTGGTAGTAGTAGTTAATTGTACCCATATCGGGCTCCGTGGGCTATGTGTGGAGATCTGACTTAAGGAAGACTGGTCCATCCTTGTACAGGTCTCTCTCCCGAGGCTCTGGCTCTGGGAACGGAACTGATCCACGGCCGGGCTCGTCCATCCGTCCGTACCAGGCTGCTCGATTCCGGATTGCGGCGTTCCAGGCGTTGAGGCAATCGGTCAGGTATTCGGCGAGGATGAAGTCAGGTGTGTTGGAGTCGTTCTCGTATCCGTTGAGTAACTTTTCTAGCTTGTCGGTCAGGGTTAGTTTGGTGGTTTCGGTCATGATTCCTCGATTGTGATGGGCTCTTTGATCTCGTGTCGTGGCTTTCCCGTCTTATGGACCTTGCCGGTGATGAGGTCATATTGCTCTTGGGTGGTGTAGATCACGGCGAGTGTGTCCCTCTTTTTGTGGGTGAGGTGTTCGCACTTGAGGTCTTGTCGGTTGGTCAGGGGGATGAAGAAGTCATCGTCCTTCTTTTTGAAGAGGTCTTCGTGGTACTTCTCGATGAGTCTGAAACCTCTCCACGAGATCTTCTCCCACAGGTGATATGCCTGGGCGATCAGCCAGCGCCAGAACGGCTGCTGCCAGATCTCGACGTAGGGGATGGTGTCTTCACGCCGGTAGGCCATCCCAGGCGTGTGGCCCTTCATTCTGATCCCGTCTGAAGGAATTTGCTCACTTCGGATTTCCAGAAGCGCTTGTGTCCTCCGGGTGTGGTGATGGAGGCGATTTTCCCAGCGTGAGCCCAGCGGGTGACGGTCTTCGGATCGACCTTGAAGAATCTTGCGACTTCTCCTGGGGTCAGAAGGACATCTTCCTCGACTTCCTTAACCATATGTCACCTGCTGTCTGAGTTGTTCGGCTTTGCGTCCGGAGTGGATGTTGTGTGCCAGAGATTGCAGTCTGGGCATTTGTAGGCACTGCTCCGTGCGCTCTTTCGTGTGCTGGTGGTTGTTGCCCTGCTAGCCCGACGACGGATGTGACTCGAAACGCCCCATGCTTCTTGAGGCGACAAATAGGAGATCTTACCGGTCGGGCACCCCATGTCTGTCACCGTACATCGTGTGCCAGGTGTCCGCAAGGGGGCTTGATGTCCCCTCTAGGTTGCGCTAGAGTCATGCTCGTGACTGAACCCCCAGAGGACAAGTATCACTGGATCGTCGTCTTCAGGAAAAGCGGTAAGGTGTACCCGTACATGTACCGGACGGTTCCTGAGATGACTCTTGTGGTCAAGGGCCATCACGACAAGTACGGCGCCTACCCTTATCGGATGTGGGTGATCGTCGAGGATGAGGTGCAGAAGGTGGTGATCACATCATGACCTTCATTCAGCAGCGGCTACCACAAGCCACTCCACTGTTGTGTCTCGACCTTGACGGCACTGTCCGCCAGGGTAAGGATGACGCGCTCGGTCGGTTTGTCAATGGACCTGAGGACGTTGTGGTTTTCCCGGAGGCAGTCGAGATGATGCGCCGTTGGAAAAACGGTGGTGGCAGAATCCTTGCTGTTTCCAACCAAGGCGGCATCGCCATGGGCATCGTCACCACCGCACAGGTCTCGGCCGCGATGGAGGAGACCTACAAGCAGACTGAGCAACTTTTTGACCGGATGGCTTGGTGCTCGCACCACCCGGACGCTGCCGACCTGGACATGGCGCGCTGCTGGTGTCGCAAGCCGCTGCCTGGTCTGATCATCGAGGGCGTGGTCGACCTGGCTCAGTTCTACGGGGAGCGATACGTCCCCTACATGGCGCTCATGGTTGGTGATCGAGAGGAGGACAAGGAATGCGCTCGCCTCGCCGGAATCGAGTTTCAGTGGGCAGCGGAGTGGAGAGCACAGGCGGCGGTGAGCGCCCAGTGATCCGTCTTCCTGGCTGGATGATCTCCGTGATGGTCTTCGCTGCGATTTTTGCTCTTGGTGCTCTGGCGATTGCGATAGGCGCATGATCGTCTACCTGCCGCTCTGGCTTGTCCTCGGTTGGCGACGGATCTGGGCTCAGTTCAAGTGCGCCCGGTGTGGAACGTGCGCTAAGTGCCAGCAGATCCGTGACCTGGAGAGCTAATGACCAAGATCATGAGTTACAACCAAGCAGTCCTTGAGATCCGGGAGGAGGTGGCTAACAGGGAGCACTTCATCATCTCTGGGACAGCCCCCGACATGACTTCGGCCATGAGGATGCTGGGAGTGAGGCACTGTACTGTCTGGATCACTTCAGACTTTGGTCCGTATGGGGTCTTCAAGGTTGATAGCTCTGAGGTCGATGCCATGGATGGCATCTCCAAACTGATTGCTATGGTCATCTCCTTAGTCCCTATGGAGTTGGGCATCGTCGCCTCTGTGCCGAAGATCGAAGGACTCCCAGACGAGTTTCCGAGTGTGCCAGGTAAGGACTTGCTCTCCCTCAACGCCAACATGCCGATCATGGTCGCAGAAGCTATGCGGACTGTGTGGCCAGACGACACTGTTCTTCTTCCAGAGGAGACCGTGAAGGCTGTGATGCCTTGATGGCCGGCTCGTATGGGCACGCGGTTAATGACCAGGGTCAGCTTCACAACTGGCGACATATGACGATCGCCACTGAGACTCAGGGTGATGCTTACGAGACCATCGAAGAGATGTACGGGATGATCTGGTTTTTGGCCAACGGAGACCCTGAGGCCGTGGAGCGGGCTTGCCAGAAGTATGAAGAGGGCTTAGCGATGTCTCCTGGCAAAGAGGACGAATTCCTTCGATACGAAGATGAGGACGAAACATGATCGACAACAAGTTGGAGTCGGCTCGGGTCGAGGAGATATTCCGAGACTGCCTGTTCAGGAATAGCGAGGACACGTCTGCTGCCCTCATCGTGGAGGGGGCTGTGATGACGGCCGGCTTTCATCCTGGTCGGATCGAGGGGCACAAGGAGGACGTGTGCGAACTTTTGTCTCAGCTTCCGGTCCAGTTCCATGCCAACACTGGTGGTGGCTGGTCACTTCTGAACGCCTGTATGACCCGTGATGACGAGCAGTGGACTGGGGACCAGGCTCTCGTCGACCGGTTGTTCATGCTCGGCATGGCGCTGGAGTTGGCTGTCTGTCTCCTCCCGCGCGAGATGTGGCCGGCTCTTCCTGGCGGTGTGCCTTACTACATGGTGGTTGGCTGCGAGCACAAGGTCAACTCCGGTGACTGATTTTCCAGAGTGGGCAGCGTTCGCCGGCTTAGCCAACAACAAGGCTCTTAGTCCGCACGAGCGACTGGGGAGCGCGATACGCGCGATTGAACTTCTTGAAGAGGCGCTGACTGCTGCTAGGGCGAAAGCAGACTTTGCTCCAGCCAAGTCGATCTCGGTGATGACCAGGGTCTCTGACGATTCACCTCAAGCCTGGAAAGACCTTGTGGAGGCTTTGACCCTGTTGAGCAAGGGTCAGTCGAACGAGATCTCTCCGCTGCATTGCGAGCACGACGAGTTGACCGTTTGCGCCGACCCGACCGAGTTCACCATGGAGGAGCGTTCCCGGCTCAAGGAACTGGGCTTCCTCGTGGATGACGACGCTTTCAAGTCGTACCGGTTCGGTAGCGCTTGATGAAAACTGCGAAAAAGATACTAGATGGGGGATTTGGGCCACTGACAATAATTGCGATTGTCGGGCTATCGGCATGGGCAGAAACAGGCAGAGCAGAATTATTTCTCATTCCTATGACATTTTGGACAGGTCTTGTTGGAGCACTTGTCGCCTCATGGGTTGTTGGGAGATGGATGCGTGACTGAGGTGCAGAAAGTTGCCGAGGTGTTCGCCTTCGTGGCCGGGACGATTGAAGCTCTGGAGGCTACTCACAAAATCGGTCAGCAAAGCACTTGACAGGACACTCGGCCACTCTGCTAAAGTAGTCGCCACAGGAAGATCCGATACGGAGGAGAGCATCATGGCACGTCCAAACACTTGGCACGATCTTTCAGACAATGACCGTCGTGGTGATGAGATTGTTCGCTGGTCCGGCAATTCCATCATGAGCATCCCGAACGTGACCAAACACCTGGTGGCTGCGGCTCAAGCGGCCCGGTCTGAGGGTCTGGTCGTGGACAACGACGGCATCTTCGCCAAGCCGTCTGACGAGGTGCTGGAAGACCGCCTTCGTCGCGCCCAGGAGCGCTGGGACAGCCTGGAGGAGAAGTACAAGGTGGCTGTGGATTTCCAGTCTCCAAACAGCGAGTTGTGGGAGATCAACAACTGGGCCAGGGAAAATAGCCTTCCTGTCATCAAGCCCGTGTGAAATAGCAGAACTAGTTAATCAGGGAAACCCCGATACGGGAGAGCCAGGATGACAGCGCAACAGCAGGCTGAAGCCGCACTCGCGACCTTTAGGAGGTCGATGCGGGAGGGACACCCTTGGGTGCCAGGTGGAGTCTTCACCAGCAACCCAGGTCTTGATCTCTATGTTGTGGCCGCCCTTGAGTCTTGGAGGGCCAAGAACACTCCGGACGAGTGGTGCTCTTGTGGTCATGACGCCGGGGATCACACTCCTGGCATTGGCTGCGAGCGCCGTGGTTGCCCCTGTCGGCACTGGCCCATCGAAGAGAACTGAGGAGTCCGTCATGGTTGTTGAGTTCGAGAACACCAACAACAAGATCGAGGTTACTCGGTGGTACTCCATCGTGGGCGCTCCGGTCATGCAACACAGTTCCTACAAGAATAAGGACCTTTTGCCGGTCGTCGGCAAGATCACCTTCCAGGATGGAGATGCCACTACCCTGGAGCTTGTCGGCAGGATCGTCAAACTGGACGGATCGATCAGCGAGCGCACGATGATGGTGCCTGGCATCTACATTTGGAACCAGCAGGAGTGGCCGGACTGGCTGCACGATCTGTACAAGCTCGCTCTCGCTGACCAGTCAGCCAGCCTCAAGGTTGTAGCTTGAGCAAGATCGCCCAGAGGTTGCAGGGGTTAGATACTATCACCTCAAATACCATTTCGCCCGGATAGAGGGAGATCATGGGTAAAGCAATCGTCGTCGGCTTGGTCGTCATCGCTGTAGTGGCCATCATTGCTGGAGTCACTGTGTATTTCCGGCGTCGACAAGGTAAAGAGACTGCTCTGGCTCAAGGATGGGCCATCAAGGGCGATCTGACTGCTCGACAAGAGAGGGTGATCATCACTCAGCTAGCTGAGGCGGACTACCTCTTTCGTCAGCTTCTGACGCCACCTACCACCTTGGAGGGAGAGATGACTCTCCTTACTTGGGATCATCGAACGAAGATAGAATCATGGCTTCGTCAAACGTCCGCACTATCAACTCAAGACACAAGAAGGGCCATCGATCATTCATGAAGCGCACCCGGATCATGCGCATCACGGGAGTCGCCCTGATGGGCGCTTTCCTGGTTGGCGGGATATCCGCCTGTTCCACCGTCGCCCCGCCTGACCAGGTTGGTTTGTTCTACTACGTTGGTCCGTGGGAGGGGAACAAGTTTAACCACTGCTTCGACCCAGGCTCGACGACCGATTACACAGTCAATGACGAGTACGTGCTCTTGCCCAACAGTCTGCGGACATGGAACATCGCCCCGTCTGGTGGTGACTCGGATAGGGCCATCGTGGTCAACTCGAAGCCCGAGGCTGACCAGCCGTCCGGTGTTCAGGTGAGTCTCTGGATGCAGACCAACTTCGCGCTCAACACTTACTGCGGCCCCAAGAACGATGACCCGAACAGCCCGTTTGTGCAGTTCTGGGAGAAGATCGGTCGCCGGTATCACGCCGATCAGGACGAGGGCTGGAAGGCGATGCTCCAGAACACAATCGTGACGGCGCTGGAGACTTCAAGCCGGTCGGTTGTACGTGGCTACACCGCCGACCAGCTTGTCTCGGGACAGGTGCGCGAGGAGGTCCAGACCAAGATCGCGGCGTTGTTCCAGGATGAGATCAAGCGGGTCTCTGGTGGTGAGTTCTTCTGCGCTCCAACGTTCGACCGGAAGGCGGCCGAGCAGAAGTGCGGCGAGGTCCAGATCTTGCTCAAGGATGTGGATTACACCAATCCGGCCATCCAGGCGGCTCGTGACGAGAAGCAGGCAGCGGTTGAGCGTGCGGCTGCGCTGGTCGCTGAGGCACAGGGCAAGGTCGACGCAGCAGCCAAGACCGGTTCGCTTTACAACAATCCTGCTTGGGTTGAGTTGGAGAAGGCCAAGATCGAGTTGGAGAAGGCCAAGTCTTGCGCTGCGGCTCCTGGTTGCACCATCGTGATCGACGGTGGCAGCGGCGTTGTGGTGAGCACGGGCAACAGGAGCTAGTCCCAATTATGATCAAGTTCGCTATCCGGGCGAGCCATCAGAGGGCCGACTCAAGACGGTATTTTCTGATGGAGGCCCCAGATGAACGGATCGCCAGAGCCGTGTTCATGGTCGAGCGGAACGGCTGGATGATCGAACTTTCGGGCACTGCTAGATGCTTCGCCTCTGGCGATCACAGGGGGGATCTATCTGTGTGGGAAGGTCGGGAAGGCAAGACAGCCATTTTGTGCCAACACCACGGAGAGAACCCTCCGAGCGTAGACTAACTTCATCTGGCGACTCAGCTTCGGACCGGAGACCCGGAGACCGGCCAGTAGGCAGAGTTACCTCCGATAGCGGTGAGTCCTATCGGAGCCCAAAACTTCATGGTAAAGTTCAATAGACATCGGGGATATCCCGGAAAATCAGAAGGAGCGAGAAGTGAGAACTGTCGACATCAGCGAGAACAGTGTGAAGGCCATTGTTGACGCCGTGACCAAGCAGCGCGAGGTCGACCTGCTGGAGCAGTTCAAGCAGTCCGCCCGGCAGGAGATGGACCTGGCCAAGGCCAAGGACGAAGCGCTCCGCAAGGATCAGGAGATTGCCCAGCTTCGGGCACACATCGCCAGCCTCCAGGGCTTCCTGACCACGATGACTTCGGGCAACGGAGTCACTCCGGTCTTCAACCCGTACAACAACGGTGGGCCTGCTGTCACCACGCACGCGGCTCCGATCCTCTCCCCGTTCCCACCGCTCCCCGTCGAGAATGGTGTAGCCCCGGTCCCAGCAGGCTCGTGAGCAATTGTCGATCCTGCGGCCACGAGCGGCTGCTGCATGACTCATGGGGGTGTATGACGAGATGTGGCTGTGCGGTCAGCATCATTTACTTGACCGCGCCGCCATTCTCTGCTCCACCGGACCAGGTGGTTGAGGTGGAGTTGATCAGGCAAGGTAATGCACTTGTCCTGGAGGCCGACAGGCTGGAAGAATCTCACATCAGGGCAATGCGCGATAGGTCGATCGCCGAGATAGAGCCCAGATGACTGAACGAGGAAGATGGCGCTGTGGCAGCAAACTGGTCTTGAAAACCAGGCCAAGGTGACACTTGAGGGTTCGACTCCTTCATCTTCCGCAGGACCGGCCGGCTGGTTTCTGGAAGGCATCCCGATTCGCGGTGTGGGGGCATCGTCCAGGCCATGAAGGACTACGTGCTCCAGGTGTCAGACGGCTAGGCACACTGGGGTAGTCAAAGTTGTGGGGAAGCCAGCATGAGTCGAGACAGACTCGTGGAGCGGCCCGGCTGCTACTCCTCGCGCGAGCGATGGATGCGAAGGACCAGGCGAGCCGGTGTTGGAGGGTTGGGCCGGCGTAGCGTCCGATAGAGCGACGAACGGTGGTTAAGTGAATTACTACTTCGGTTCCGGCTTGCTGATCCTGGTGATCGTTGGTGTGTTGATCTGGGCAGGGATTGGGAGCAAGAGGACAAATGACTGATCGGCACCAGGAGCTTCTGCTAAAGTTGGAAGGTCTGCGCAAGTTGGTCAACGAGGCAACCCTCGGGCCGTGGTATTGCGCGGAGTCTAGGGACGTGTGGACCCTGCACGGCGAGGCGCGCGAGTTTAAGGGGAAGATCAAGGGCGGCGCTGGACCGTCCATGCAGATCCTCAAGGCCCCGAAGCATGGGACGCAGTACGCCGAGTATTGGCCAAACGCCGCTGATGGTGCCATCATCGTTGAGGCGGTCAATAGCTTGTCGTTCTGGTTGGACTGGGCCGAAGACGTGGCAACCAGGCATTACCCGGTGGTGTGTAGCTGCAAGGACACGCATTTTCTGTGTGCGGCGAACCGCATGTACTCATGGGAAGAGTGTCCCGAGGTCTTGGGTCTGGTCAGGGCGGTAGAGAGGTTGCACTGGCCGTCGCGGAGTTAGTTCGATGACAGGCTCCTCGATGATCTCCAGGCCAGCGCCCTTCCTCCCCTGCCTTCCGAACCACACTCGGATGAACCAATTCGGCTTCCACCACGCCCTCCCTGGGAATGCCAGTGATCGGTGACATTGCCAGAGCCGTCGACACTCATCGCACCTCCACACGTCGCCAACGTCTCCATCAACGACGGAGACCCCACCCGCCAGGTCGACGACCATCATGGGTGGCAGACAAAGGTGAGGACACTTGCGTCGAACGAACGCCATAGCCGATTTCTACACGAGTCAGCGGGAGGTTGTCTTGGAAATGGCAAGATGACCACTTGCTTGAAGAAGTTCAAGAAGTTGGTTGACCGGCTCTGCGTCGTCTGTTAAAGTAGACTCATGCCGAGGGGCACACCGAGCCTCTCGAAGAGCACCCGATGGAGGGTACTGAGATGGGCTTCAACGACGACCCCACGATCATCCGAATCCGCGCTCTGCTCAAGAAGGCTGAGTCTGCTGCCAAGCAGGGGACTCCCGAGGGCGACAATGAGGCCAACGCCTACAACGAGATGGCCGCTAAGTTCATCGCCAAGTACGGTGTGGACCAGGCTCTTCTTGCTGAGCGGGGTGAGATCAGGGATGTCATCACCAACAAGCGCACCAGGATCACGGATAACTACTCCTACGACAAGCGCGTCCTGTTCAACATGATCGTCAAGTCGTTGGGTGGCCAGGTGGTCTTCATCCAGAGCCGTCGTCCTGGCACTCAGCAGAGCTACACGCTCACCGCTCATGTCTTCGCCTACGAGACCGACATGGAGCGGATGGAGTTTCTCTTCGAATTGCTCCAGCCTCAGATGCTCTTGGGCGCTGCTGCTGCTCAGGCTCCGTACTGGGAGAGCGCCCGGAGCTTCCGCAAGTCGTGGATGAGCGGCTTCGCCGCTGCCATCGGGGAGCGTCTCAAGCGTACTCAGAAGGAAGCGGCTGCTGAGGCTGGCGCTGGCACGGACCTCGTGCTCTTCGACCGCAGCAAGGCGGTCAAGTTTGACTTTGACCTGGCCCACGACCCGAAGACCATTACCACTCAGGCCCGCTCTTTGAACGGCTCTGGCCGGTCTCAGGGGTTCGCCGCTGGTCAGAAGGCTAGCTTGGGTAACGCAGTGGGCGGGGGTCGGCGAGCGATCGTTGGGTGATGAGGGAGAGCGCAAAAGAAGGGGCGTGGAGACTATTGCCTCCACGCCCCTTTGAGGGGTTCGTGCGGGTGTTACTCGCCTGGTGCTGGTTCCGGCTCTGGGGCAGGAGCGGGCTCCGGCTCCGGTGCTGGTTCCGGGGCAGGCTCTGGCTCTGGCCCGGGTGCCGGTGCCGGAATCTCCTCGATCACAGCGCCGCTCAGTTCGGCTGCCGCGACCGCGCCAGGGTTGGCCACAACAGTGTCGGCTGCGAGCACCACGTCTGGGTTGGCTGGGTCGAAGACCTCGACCGTCGAGGTGCCGAGCTTGCCGGCGAAGGTCGCGAGTACCTGGTCGATCTCAGTGTCGGTTCCGTTCGAGGTGTTGCCCTCGTCGCCGACGTTCAGGTAGGTCACCGATGTGACCTCGGCGTCGCTGGCACGCACCGCGAGTGCGTAGTCTGCTGCGTAGCCCCGGTCATCCTTGGCGGTCACGTTGTACCGAGCCCGCTGGCTGGTGTCAATGTTGGTCACTGGTGCTGTTCCTTCCGTGGGTGTTGAGGCGATCTCGCCCGTGTCCATCTCCTCGATAGCCACCAGCTTCAAGGTGGCGTGCCTGACTCTGCGGAGCCAGGCAACGTACACATCGGCAACCTGGGTCACTCGCTGTGCCGCTGCCACGTCTCCGTTGACCTGAGCTATCAGGCCGAACCGACTATCGGATACCAGCGCGCGACTTGCTTCCTTGAGCGCTAGGACCAGATCGTCTTCTCTGCCATACACAGCCACTTTGACTTCTCCCCTGCTTAGGACGAGGAGCCTCCGGGGCTCGCCTCTGGCTCGGTCGCCAGTCTCCTACACTCATCTAAACGAGTCGGAGTCATGACACGAACAGAGGATGCTTGTTGATCAAACCGGACACTACTAGACACGGGTGACGCTAGGAGCTAACCTCTAGTGGCAGGGCGATAGAGGCCCATCCAGTCCGAGAGTGGGAGACACTGGACCATGCGATTTGTTGACGACGACGAACTTTCGTTCTGCCTGACCATCAGCGCTGGCATCAAGCGAGATGACTTGCTCGGCATCTTGGGGCGGGTGGAGCAACTACCCGCTTCACAGACCTTCGACGATTTTGTCTGGGAGACCCATCAGCCAGGCAAGAAGGGTTTGCTCAATGTCTTCGAGGTTGACGACCTCCTGATCACCCTGGAGAACAACGGGTTCTTGGGCGTAGCTCGTCGGACTATTAACAAGGCTGCTGATATTCCTGGCATCAGTCACTATGCGGCGATTTATCACTCCAGTGGAAACGCTGGGCACCAGTATGTCGAAGTTCAGGATGGTACGATCGTGGCCAACTTCGACCCACTACTAGACGAAGCTCCTGAGGCCGTGGTTGACTTCTTTCCTGAGAACAGCAACACCAGGCGCGGGATGATCCAGGCCATCGAGTACCGGATGGAGACCAAGGTCTGTCCGGAGTGGTTGGCTGATCGGGCCGACACTTACATCATCGACTACCGAACCGACCGCCACTGAAAAATCACTGAGGAAGCCCCAATGGAGGGGAAGATCGTTGAACAAGCACCCCCACTCACCGACCTACAGCGACACTCCGACTTACTACACATCGGGATACTCCGGCGATGAGTGGCGCACCGATGCTCTCAGTGCGGTTGACTGGCTCGGCAACACCTTCAAGTTGGGCGATAGGGTCATGTACTGCATCGGTGCAGGACGAGGGCAGATGATGGCTCTTGGCACGGTCAAGCAGATTCGTACCAAGAATGTCGTGTTTTATAGCTATGATTCGTCTAAGGGTCGATACCAGGTTCCTGGCGTCGAGGTAGAAGTCCAGGTTCTCACCGAGAAGACCAGCGGTAATTGGAATAATGGAGAGCGCACTAAGCCGGCGTGGGTGAACCCCATGAACGTCACCGCGTTGGAAAACATTAACAACCCCCCGACCTAGGAGAAAACGTTGCTTGACCAACTGTTCAGCTACGACCCGAGCACCATCTCGCCGAAGCACCGGGAGCACATGGCTAGGGTCACTCAAGCTCGTGTCGAGTACCTCAAGGCTGCGATCGAAGTTGCTGAGCTTCGTGCCCGTGCCTGGGCTGGCGAGGCTGGTCTTACCGAGGTGATCGATCTGAAGGGTTCTGACCTAACCAAGTTTCGAGTGGACTACACGGAGAAGCTTTTGCCGTTCCTCCAAGAGGTCGTGAACTTGGACGCACTCAAGAGCTTGCTGCCGATGATGGCTCTCGGCGTGCTCAACACGTTCAAGGTTCCGCTTCCAGTCATCGGAGAGGCGATTGGTCTTGATGTCGACAGCATCAAGATGATGGGGGAATCGATCAAGGAATTGATTGACGAGGTTAAGAACACCTAGTTGACCCCATTACCTCGATAGGTGATGGCTTGCTAGACCCCACCCAGTTGATGATGGCGGGGTGGCATGCACAGAGGTCATGTCTGAAGGAAGCATGACTGTAATCCCTGCATCGGAAGAGACCAATATGTTAGGAACCAAGTACGTCGGCAGACACCGAGTGCTTGAAGAGAAGACCGCCATCACTCACCAGGTGGTGAAGAGCAGGTGGGCGCGCCGGACCTTGGTGCCGTTCTCAGTGTTCACGGCAGTTATTTTTGGATTTAGCTCTACTGCTTTTGCAAGCTCCATTCAGGTCAGGTCGGGAGACACCTTCTCCGGCCTCGTCGCAAGGCAGTGCGGGACGAGCAACTGGCAGGGCGTGTCCTTCCCTGGCCGGGATAAAAACATGATCTACGCGGGCGAGACAATCGATATCACGTGCGCTGGATCAGCACCGAAAACTTCAACAGCACCGGCTCCTGCGGTCGCACCTCAGTCGTCGAGCGGCTGGTACAGCCCTCTCGCTGCGTACGGCAACGGCTCCTGCAATTTCTGGGAGTGGCGACAGACCAAGAGCGGTGGCTACAACCATCGAGGTGAGGACTTCGCGTTTGGAGCTTGGACTCCGATCCGTGCGATTGCCTCTGGACAGGCCACGGCCAACTGGGGGTCTGGTACGGGCAACCAGGTGGTGATTAGGCACTCCAACGGTGCTGCGACGGTTTACATGCACATGGTCCAGAGGGGTGTTTCTGGCTGGGTGCATGGTGGCCAGGTTATCGGTTACGTCGGAAGCACGGGCGACTCGTCTGGTCCGCACCTGCATTTCGAGGTTCATCCCTGGGGCTACGGCAACGGGGTCATCAGCCCAACCAAGTGGATGGCTGACCGAGGCGTCCGCATCGGGTGCTGAGATAGTTTGACCTAGAGGCCCTTGTTCGTTATAGATGTGGACAGGGGCCTCTTCGTGAGATAAGGTAAGTCTGTGACAACGTACTTCACGAGCGATCTTCACATCGGTCATCGCCTGGTGTCCGGCATACGAGGGTTCTGGCGAACAGAAGGTGAGGATCAGGTCGCCGACGTTGAGGCGCACACTGACGCGCTCATAAAGTCGTGGTCCGTGATCAAACCAGACGACATTGTGTGGATTCTGGGTGACATCTGCGTTACCGAGCGGACTTGGCTTGGTGCCCTGTGGATAATCGGCAAGCTCCCTGGACGCAAGCGCCTGATCTGTGGCAACCACGATCCGGTGTCCTCTATTCACCGCGAGGCGTGGAAGCACCAGAAGGCTGCCTTAGAGGTCTTCGAGACCGTGCAGGACTTTGCCAGGACTAGGCTGGGTGGCAGGAACGTTCTGCTTTCTCACTATCCGTACAGTGGAGCCGGATCTGAGGGTCTGACCGATCATGGTCAGCCCAGGAGCGTCGAACGGTACACCGAGTTCAGGTTGACCGACTGTGGCACTCCGTTGCTCCATGGACACACTCATGGATCAGAGAAGCGCCACTTTAGTGACGCCGGAACTCCTCAGGTTCATATTGGTCTGGACGCCTGGGGCATGAAGCTGGTCTCGCAGTATGAAGTAGAGAAGCTTCTTTATAGTCCAGAAGGAGACCGATGATGTGGTGGCCTGTCGTCTGGATTCTGCTCATATGCACTTTTGTTTCCTCGATCTTCTATTGGGAGGTTTAGGTGTTCACTGATGGCGACTAACTTGACTGGCACCTTAGAGGAAAGAGTTCATGGAGCCCTTTCGGTGGCTCACACTTTTGGCGGTGTCCACGGAGTTCGTCAGAAGCAGTGGGTGATTGATCAGATGGTCCAGGCACTTACTGGTGATGGATACGAAGAGTGGGTCGACAAGTACAACGAAAGTCCGGACGGTCCGGACGCCTACATCTGGGATGGAGGGGTGTCACCATAATGACCAACGATCAACACCTGGAACTTTGGGATGAAGAGGTCACGGAGTGGATCGAGAGTCAACCCCGTCCTCTAGCTAGGTTGGGTATGTGGCTGCTCATGTTGGTTGTTAGCCTTCTTGGCATTGCGATGCTTTTGGCTCTCTTGGCTGTGATCATTTACTTCGCTGTCTTCGTTACAGGGATGGCTTTTGCTCTTTCTACTCCGGTGAGTTCTTGACAAGGTGAGTGACGAAGATGAAGTACCCCCGGCTCAAGGTAAGTAAGAGGGACGACGGGACCTGGCGCGTCCTGTTTCATAACGTCCCGGAAAAACACCAATTCACCGTTTTTCAGGCCAACACTCATAAAGTTGCTCTGAGTTATGCTCTGCGGTACGTGGCGAAGGAGCAACCGATCTACCGCGCGTTCGAGGTGGTCTGATTTGAAAAAGCTGAACTGAGGTCTTGCGGTCTGCTTCGGTTCTGCTAAAGTAGAGCTATCCGCCGAGAACGACTCGATACGAGGAGCAGACATGACCGCGCAGACCGACTTCGACGCCAGCTTCTGTCCTACCCCCGAGCAGGTTGAATACGCCGCCAAGTACGCTAGCGACTTCAAGCTCGATTCGGTGTTCGTCCCGGTGAACTTCCCCGGCAAGCAGCGTGGGGTGTGGACCGAGGGCCAGCCTCGCGAGGTGGTCATGGAGGGCAACTATTTCGCCCTTTGGGTCGATCGTAACAACGCCCTGGATGCTTTCGATCTTGGCCGTTACGGTAATGCCCTGTTCCGGGTCTACGCGAACGGACACGTTCACCTGGTGGATGAGGCATGAAGAAGCTGAGCGACACCCTGTACGCGCAGGAGGAGGGTAGCTTTCTCTTGCACGCACATGGTCCGCAGGACACACCTTGGTGCCTGGTAGACACTGAAGTTAAGGTCCAGGATAGTTTCACCAAGTCCAGGCTGGTTGCTATGTTCGCTGACTTGGAAGATGCGCTAGCATTCGCTGAGATCAAAACTGGTACCAGTATCCCTGGACGAAAGTGGAGTGTCTTGTTGTGAGCGGTTACACCGTTGATTGGCCAGATGCCGAGTATCACCAGGTCCTTCCCAATCTCTACCTCGGTGGGCATGTTTGGGAAGAGGGCGGACGATCTAAGAGTGGAAAGCATTCGACGATCTCCGAAGACAAGTCTTGGGACTATGTAGTCTCGTCCTACCTGGATGGGGACTACGAGAAGACCCTTCCTCAGTGCGACATGAGATTGGTTCTTTTCAATGATACTGAGAAGGGTTTGAGTGAGGAGATTTGGGAGAAGATCCGATCTGCTGTTGACGAGATTGTGTCTCGTTGGCGGCGGGGACAGAAAGTTCTAGTTCGGTGTCAGGCTGGATACAACCGGTCGGGCATGTTAATGTGTCTGACTCTCATGCAGATGGGGCTAACCGCTGAAGACGCCATCAAAACTGTTCGGAAGCGCCGTGGTCAGCACGTCTTGATCAACCGAGTGTTCGAGGGCTATGTGCGCGAGCGCGAGGTCGAATACCGCGATCAAGCCAGTCTTGCTGGAACTATGGCCATTGCTGGTGACTTGCTGTGAGAGCTAGAATAACTACCTACGGTGGAGAGAACCACACCATCCGGCACTGGCAGCTAGAGGTTGGTGGAGTGTTTATTGCTGATACTAGTTCTCCGCACATCCGAGATCTTTACCAGAAGATTGTTGATAGGATAAACTGGTTTGACGAAGTAGTTAAGTTAACTCAGGGACAACCCGATACGGGAGAAGGCAATGAACTGGTACGAGGTGATGACCGTTGACCTGGTGAGTGGCGTTCATGTGGTCGCGCTTCTCCGCATCGGTGTCAGACGAGTTTCCGGTCGATATTACCTTTGGCCTGACGCATGAGGGCTTTGACCCAGAAAACCCTGACACCTGGAAGGACCAGAATGGCGGCCAAGACCCCTACCAAGATTCGCAACCCTGAGCGCGGTAACAACAAGGCGTGGAGCAAGAGTCATAACGCACCGGTCAAGGCACTGAGCGCGGAGGCTCAGGAACGTAAGGCCAAGAAGGACGTCAAGCGCGCTCAGGTGGTTCGATACGACCGAGGGGCCTCCATCACTATGCCCAGGATCACCTGGGGGTGGGTCGCGGAGACGATGAGTGGTCGCCTGACTCAGACCCGTAGGTTCCGCACGGTCGAGATCTACATGGCACAGGAGCGCAGGGGTCGGAAGAGCGACGATCAAACTTTCGCAATCGAGTCCAACCCGGAGGTCAAGACCTCCCGCAAGAACGGCAGGTAGTCATGATCGACGTGCAGTACGTTAAGGCTCTTCTGGGGACCACCGTGGACAAGCTAGCCAAATTCGACTACTCGAAGTTGGTCCCGAAGTTCAGGTCCGAGAAGTATGCCTATGGTGTGGCTGGCATTGAGTTCACTTTGCCATGGAAGAAAGAGGGCCTGGGTATCGGGGTCGGCCTGGGGGTCTTGGACTTCTGGTTTGGTTGGCCGAAGGATGATGGCCCGCTTCATTATGAGGGGTGTTTGCACGAGAAGCCTGTGAAGGTTCCGGAACCTGTCGGTAGCTGACCCAGAGGTCGTTGTATTTGGTGGTCGCACTGGTACGTCAGGCGATCATCAGATATGGCTCTGGTTCCTTCAGGGCCACTCCCAGGAGGAGCGACTGTGGGCGCCATCGGTGTTTTCGAGGCGGACGCCAACGCTGGCAAGCTTTCAGCGGAGGCATCGGCAAACAATGGTTTCGAGCTTGAGAAGAGCATCGACCGAGCTATCTTCAGGGCCAAGGAGAGGTTCGGCGCGTACCTAGCCAACTCGCGGTCGAGGTCGGAGTGGGATGAGCGGTGGTCTGAGGTAAGTAATCAGGTCATCAAGGTGATCGCGGAGGTTGTTACCCCGACACCTAAGATCATTCGGAGGGTGGGGGCGGCTCTACGCCCACCGATGCTGGCGCAAGCATCGGCCAAGCAGGTCCGCCCTTCCTCTGCAAAAACAGCAGCAAGCGAGAAGGAGCGTCGCGAACTCGCGAATGCTCACCGTGACGATGTTGTTCCCGGCTCCGGGCGCGCGATTGAGCCAGCGAATCTCACTCGTGTCGGAGTCACCCAGAAGACAGCCTGGGGTTACGACCAGTCCACCAAGCTCTACACGAGCAACGACCCGATGCAGAAGTTCGCTTGCCCCGGTTGTGGCACTGAGCAGGACCACCTCGGGTTCACCCACTGCGCAGGATGTGAGCGCACCTGGAACTCGTGGCCAGTGCGTCAGCAAAGCTCTGCAAAAACAGGTGCTTCAACGTATATGCTCATGGCACGTGAGATCAAGATGCGGGGCGACCAGTTCAAAATGGCCGCTGCCGGCAATGTGAAGGTCGCCGACGCCCCGATGCCGCAGGAGCCACCGCCAGGGATGTCGCAGCCCAGCTTCGGGACTATGCCGGGTGACAACTCCGGTGCCATGGGTACTCCGATGGCTCCTGAGCAGCCGGCCACTCCTGCTGCCGATGCGGGCGGTGACCTCGCTGGTGGGGTCACTGAGGACTCTCCGATTGACCAGATTCAGGACGCTCTCCAGGACGCCATTGTGGCCCTGAAGGACGTGCAGATGTTGTCGTTGAATCCGGCGCTTGCCACCATGGCCTCGACCAAGAGCAAAAAGGTCACTGTTCTGCGTGAGGCGATGGACCGGTTCTGGGGATTGCACAAGTCGATGAACTACGTGGCCGGGATGCTTGCCAAGGAGGCCAACGAGGCGATCCGTACGGCGGACCCGAGGATCACCGGTGAGGCCGAGTTCGTCAGTGGTTACGAGGCAGCGGCCAAGAACCAGCCTCTCCCGGAGAAGGCGGGTCGGGCGTATCTGGAGGGCTACGTGGCCTTCCACAAGCGGGCGGATAGTTATGACACGGGTGCCGACATCGGCCAGTTGACTGTCCCTACCGGCCAGGACGAGACCACGGCCGGTAACGAGGGCAGCACCTTCCCCGACACCGAGTCGTCAGACGAGAACCGTGGTGACGCGGGTCCGTTCGACACCAGCCAGCCAGCTTCGCAAAAGTTCGTCAGCCAGATGGACGCGGACAACGCTTCCGGTGACGCTGATCATAGTCAGGGCTCGTCTGGCAGCATCCAGCCGACTGGCGCACGGAAGGCATCTCAGAGAAGCAACAAGTAGTCCACACCGAGACGAAGACTGGGGTAGGCCGTCTTGGCTGACTACAGTGTCAGAGACAGAAGGGCGATGAGGAGGGAAGCCTCAACCCCTCCTCGTCTTGTCACAGCCAATGTGAGTGAAGAGCTTTCTAACCTTCGTGCTCGTGGCATGGCATTGCCCAGAGATGGCAGGCATGCGGCTCAGGCTGCGGCCGATCTCCGATCAACGGTGAACGACCATAACCTCTCCGCGTACGTGCAGGAGACGCGCTCGCGCAATATCGCCCTGGCCAGCCAGATGGGCTCTCCGAACACCGGTATTCGCAAGCAGGCAGCGGGCGACATGATGCTGGCCCTGCCCAAGTCTCGTGAGCCTCTTGGGTCGATGATCGCCAAGGGTATCCCCTGGCAGACCAGCGAAGAGAAAGAACGGTTGACAATACGTCAGTGGACTCGTGCCTTCTACGCGACTCACTATTTGGTGTCTTTGTGTGTTGACGCCTATTGCCGATTCCCAATTCAAGGCATTGAGTTCTCATGCAAGGATCCAGACATAAAAAGGTTTCACGAGCAGCAGTTCTTAGAAATGCTGAACTATGAGACCTTCCTAATTGATTTCGGCCGGGAATTCTGGACGGTTGGAGAGGTAAACGCCCTAGCGAATTTCAACGAGTCTTTGGGTGTTTGGGACGCTGAAGAAATCATTAACCCAGACGATCTTCAAGTTCGTTTCTCACCATTCGAGCGTGACTGGAGATACAAGCTTAAGGTCCCTCAGTACCTCAAGGATCTTCAGAACGATCAGAATACTCGCTGGGAGTACGACTTGCTTCGCGAGGAGTACCCCGAGATCATTCAGGCCATCCAGAAGGATGAGGGCCTGGAGGTCTCTAACGTCTTGTTGAAGCGCGTCGTCAACAAGATGACTCCGTGGGATGTCTACGGAACTCCGCACATGTTGCGGACCTTCGAGCAGTTGATGATGGAGCAGTCCCTCAACGCTGCTCAGGACGCGGTGGCCGACCGGCTCTACGCACCACTGATCCTGGCCAAGCTCGGTGTCGAGGACATTGACGGCACGGGCACTCCGTGGATTCCTGACGCGGGTGAGCGCGACGCGCTCCGGAATGATCTGAACATGGCTCTGGCGGCCGACTTCCGGTTGATGGTCCACCACTTTGGCCTGGACATCGAGAACGTTTTCGGGCGCGAGGCGATGCCGAGACTGGGCGAGGACTACGACCGCATCGAGCGCAAGTTGCTCCAGGCGTGGGGCATCGGCGAGGCCCTGGTCTCTGGCGGCACTGGGGCTCCGTACGCCTCCAGCGCGCTAAACCAGGAGTTTGTCACACAGTTGATGTCTTCTTGGCAGAAGTGGGTCAAGAGGCACTACATCGAGCGCGCGAAGATCGTGGCCGAGGCTCAGGAGCACTTTGACTATGAGTCTGCCGGCAAGGTCCGAGTGCCGATCATGGAGGAAGTCCTCGAAGTTGACGAGGACGGCGAGGAGTACATCAGGAAGCGGCCGAAGTTGCTGATCCCTGATCTCAAGTTCGCCACCATCAACCTTCGTGACGAGAACGTGGAGAGGCAGTTTCTCCAGACTCTCAAGATGTCCGGCGTACCGATCTCGGACCAGGCCCTTATGGTCAACATCCCGATCGAGTTTAGCGAGGAGCTTGATCGGGTCAAGGAAGAGAAGATGGCGAAGGCCATCGCCGAGGCTCAGTTCAATGCTGATCTCTACCAGTCTCTGACTCTTCGTGGCCTTCCGATTCCACCTGAGCTTGAGATGATGATGAACCCGCCTGCTCCGATCGTGGGCGGGCCTGGTGGTGGCTCCATGGCCACTCCTCCGGGCGCTTTGCCTCCAGGCTCTACTGGCCAGCAGGACGTGGCCGAGCAGATGGCCGAGGACCCGACGATGGGTGGAGCAATGCCGCCTGGCGGCGATCCTGCTGCCGCTGGCGGGGCGATGCCGATGATGCAGTCAATGCCGGTCTCCGACATCACGTCTCCTCCGGCGACACCGAACCTCACACCGAACATGATCATGCCACCTGCTATTCCAGGAACCGAGCCCACGATGGCTGTCGAGCCGATGATGGCTGTGGAGCCTGGCTCGACCTTTCTGCCACGGAATCAGATTGCTCAGCGTCCTGAAATTTCAGACCAGGCTCGGGGAACCATGCCTAAGAAGTCTGGCGCGGCCGACGAGCGCTACATCGAGTGGCAGGACAAGGACGACGAAGGTCAACCGGTGGGCGAGGCGAGGTTGTTGCACAAGCGCCTGGCGGACCGCAGGTTCGGCAAGCAGCTACGGGAAGCCAGGATGGCCTCAGGACCTAAGCATGTTGGCAAGTCGTCCTATCTGACGGAGGAGTCGATCACCGATGCGGTGGTAAACCGCAAGTGGGCCGAAGTCCTCAAGGTTGAGCTTCCCGACGATGTTGAGGTTGGAGACGACTGATGGCCAAGCCGACCCACCACTCTGCTCTTGAGAGTCTGGGTTTCAAGCTTACCAACCAGGGCTTCAACGGCAGCAGTGATCATGTTGGCTCGGTTTTCACCAACCACTATGCCTTAACTAGGAATACTGTCGGTGATGGAAGCCTAGTCAGGCCGATCACCCATCATGTTTTTGTGGATGAGTTTGATCGCGCTCCTGGAAAGTACAACGTGTCTTATCACGTTACGCAGGATGGTGAGCCATACTCTGAGGGAGACTTCGACACACTGCGTCGGCACAAGGACAATGTGCGTAATGGCTCCAGTGACCCAATTAAAGAGATCGTAACTCATCATCACGGGGTCATGGGAGCCCTCAAAAGGCAGCAGGCTCCGTCGCTGGAGTCAGTGACCGAAGACAATCTCCACAGGCTTGCTCCAGGTTCGTACCACATGACCCCTGGTTGGGGTGCAGACGATCCAGGGATGAAGAGTCAGAGATTCATTGTTCCTGGGCCTGAGTATCCGATGCAGCGCCTCAACGCTGCTGAGGACCAGCCCCTTGACTCAGAGGTTCATCGTAGGCTCACCAGTGGTAGTCGTGGTTCTCTCAACTTCCAATACCATGGAAGATTTCCGGGAGAGAGCGGGACCGACGTTTACCACGCTTCTTATTCGGACCCTGACAACCCCCATACGTTCGAGTACGGATTCACTGTGAGGCACAGGCCGGAGTCGGATAAGCCATTCTCCTACAACGCGACTCGCTATCAGGGTGGACATGACGACAATGGCGAGGAAGATGTTGGGTCATTCCTTGACGTTACTGGAGACATGGACCATGTAGCTAACTTCAGTACAGTCCCGCAACTCATCAAGCGCCATCAAGACATGTTGAGATCACTTAGGCTTCAGCGTGAGGCTAGTGGACCTGTAAGTGATGAAGACTGGGAATCGTTTGTCGCGGGGCGCAATCCAGTCTCGGGGATGATGCCTAACGGAATTCCGGTGGTTCACCATTTTGACCCTGACTTTGGTCAGATGGGTCAGTCAGATTCTCGCGGAGTAAGGTCTATGACCTATCTTCCTCATGCTGTTGAGAGGGCCGCGTCTGGAGAAACTGAGGTGTATGAACCTCGGGGTAGATGTGTCACATGTGGAAGACCTACCTGGAACACCTCGGATGGAGGACAAGCTCCCGAGTGGGAGAGCACTGGGAACTCGCATTATGCGGAAGACTATGAAATGCATGGTCCAGACATTCCTCAGTGTGCCAACTGTGCCAATGAGCACGGCACCTACAAGGAAGCAGTCAGGGCTGGGCAAAGACCAGGTGGCCTTTGGCATCACCCTGGTGCCAGACCGAACACGTGTGATAAGTGTTCCGATGATGACCCTGGTCGTTCAATTATGGAGAGAGCAGACGATGATCTGCGACCGTAGGAGAAGCTGATGAACGAGGTGCGTACGCCGGATGGCTACGGCCAAGTGCTCAGAACACAGTCGGCTCATGGAAGAACGAGCTACCTGGTCAAGGGTGCTGGCTTTGAGGGATGGTACGACGGTCTTGAGGTAACTGCTGATTTTGCAGACCACCCGGATGACGTGATCCCGAACGACGAGAACGACACCGTTCTCCCCTACCCTTCCAGGCCACAGGGTCCGGGTTGGGACGGCACGACCTCCACGATCCCGCCGGATGTTGACCCACACCTTGAGTTGGGTGGCACTTCCGACTCGCTGACCGGCGAGAGCACGGGTGAGGACCCGGTTGAGGCCGACATCGAGGGGCTGTTCGAGCCTCCGTCGCGTCTTGCTGGCGTTCGTCCTCACCGCCTGCACTTCGCTGCCTCGGACGACCCGATCCTGGATGTTTCCGATCTTCCGGGCGAGTCTCCGACCGGGCTGGAGAACTCCCCGATTAACCCGGATAGCGTGGACACCGACGACCTGTTCGATAACAGTCAGCCGCACTTCGAGCGCGAGTCGTCCTACGACCGACTCGTGATCGAGGACGACTTGTCTTTCATGCGGTATGCGTCCGATGACGACAAGAAGGACAAGAAGGAACAGGGTCCAGGTCAAGTTGGTTACCCAAAAGACTCTGACGGCGATGACGATTCTGGGGGTGACGACTCTTCTTCGTCTGACGGCGATGGTTCTGGTGATGGCAGTAGCAGCGGCGATGGTGGAGGCGGCCACACCGCTTCTTTCGCCTTTGCGCTAAGCACGACCGCCGACCTTCACTTCCTGGCCAACATGTGCCGCTGCGTCGAAGAGATCCCGCTTCACTCGAAGTCTGAGCACCGCGAGCTTGTTGCCGAAGGCGGTCTGAAGAACCGCAAGAAGAAGAACAAGCCTCTCGGTTCGAAGCCGCTCACTGGTCGTCACGACGCGAACAAGCC
>Ga0208185_1000141_pt1 | contig 46841 bp, 82 predicted proteins | sample EasRivMeERMLT700_FD_187532 | JGI IMG/M metagenome (GOLD analysis project Ga0208185, IMG submission 187532) | Soil microbial communities from meander-bound floodplain in the East River, Colorado, USA - East River MetaG ERMLT700 (SPAdes) (version 2) | ecosystem: Environmental > Terrestrial > Soil... | reverse complement strand
TACCAATTCCATCGACAGTTAGAAAATTATTACCCTTGAATTGTATATTAAGACAATCCTGCATATGGTCTAAGGGAGTATTTTCAACATCTCCCCTAGCCCATAATCCTTTTAGATTACTTAAATCTACTGGTTCGTGGCCTCTGACCATTATTGTCTCAATTGAATGAATGCGTTATCACAGAATGCGCAAACCCTCTGTATTTCAACTATGCGGGCACAGTAATAATGTAAGCAGCAGTATCAGTAACCCAATTCCTCCAAACATCTGTAGTTCCGGGTTTGTAACCTTTAGCAATAGTTACATTGGCTGCTGCATCTGAAAATACATTATGCAATACCATATTTAAATCACCCTGTGCAGAAACAGCAACAAGGTTAACTTTAAAGTTAGTATCATCAGCAGCCTGATTAAACACATTCCAATCAAACAATCCTTTTGAAGATGACATTCCAATTGCATTGGTATTCCGAGTAAATACATTTCGAGTAACTCGCCATTTCTGGGGAACAGCAGCACCAGTGCTTAATCCCTTAATAGCAGTTCCCGTTAAATCTTCAAATCTATTATTCTGAATAAGGGCGAAGCCAGAACCACCACTATCTTCAATTCCAATTTGTCCTGTACCACCTTGACCCGCAAATAAACAATCAGAAATTTCCACATGTCCAGCATCAATAGTATCTACTGATGCAGAACGTGTAAGTCTAATTCCGGCGGAACTAGTATGTGGAGTAAATGAAATATTATTAATACTCCAACCCTGAGCACGTAATTCTAATAATGGAGTAGACGCTACAGCACCAGAAGCGGGTGCCATCCAAGTAGCGCCACCACCAGTAGGAACGCCACCACTAGTAGACTGTCTAGGACGATTAGCTGCACCAATAATAGTTACATCGTATATATCTAATGGGGCAACACACTGTTCCCTTAATACTCCACCCAAGACAATTACATCACGACTACGTAATAGTCCTCCCGTCAATAATGTAGTCATTGACGTAAATGAACCCCTTGGCCCCTTACCATCAGGAAATACAAACCAAGTCCTACCAATAGAACCTAATCTATTGGATAAGTTCATATCTCGACTATCCTGCCGTAATTGCTGCCATAAACCGGGTTGACCTGACATAATATTATCTCCGTCCTATCTTTAGAACGTCCATGAAAATCCCCATGAACAGAGAATTACTCAACCATGCGAGAATTCTTGTATCCACTTCTAAACGGTCTACGTCGTGTAGTTATTCTTTGTCTCCCCTTTGTTGGTATGGTTAACGCTCTATCTAATCCCTGAAGTGCATCCAAATACAATCTTTGGCTGCGTCCTTCATTTTCTTCTATGTCGGATGCTACAAGACTAGCAACGCGATTACCCAAAAATGACAGACTATTTTGAACAAGTAAATCAGTAGTAATATCCGTAAGTTCTGTAAATAAGTTACGAACATAATCTAACTTAATATCGTTATCAGCATTAGCTGCTAAAACCTTAATTGCATTTGTCGCCCACTGATAATTAACTAATGTGCTAATTTGAGCATTCAAATCATATTGGGGTAAATAATCTAGTTTAGTCATGGTAATCCATTGGTTTAATCCCTCTGGACTTTCCCATACAACTTTAGGTTCAATTAAATCAGTTGGTAAAATTCTACCCGCTGTTCCTGTAAATCCAATAGTCACAATTCCTGCTGATGCAGTAGGAACATTAATTACTGCACTTGTAGTATCAGTAACAGGAATATTATTGGCTTCATATATTTCCTGTAATTCAGCTAAAGCAATATTAAGAAATGGCAACTGTACAGCATCCGTATAAAGAGTTTGACTAGCATCATTTAAACGAGCTGCTGCAAAATTTGCAACTTGCGTTCCGGTTAAGTTTACAGTTGCCATTCTTGTGTCCTACTTAGTTAACAAGTTCCCAATCAATAGATAATAAATCTGTTTGAGAACACAACCAAGGAACCAATTTGTTATCTACAGTTTTCATATAAACATAAGGTAAAGACATTTTAGAATTTTCATCAGGAATTTGTAAAGCTAAATACATATCTTTACCATTCCAACCCCGTCGAGTTACTTTATTACCATTGTGCATTTCTTTAACTGCCCAACCAATACCATTCATATATACTCCTACTTAGTCAAATCAACAATGCCCAATTTCTGAGCAAGTTTCAAATCAACCACACGATTACAAGCACCACAAATTGGATAGGCTGGATTACGTAAATTACCGCAAGCCACACATGGAATCTTCTTAATATCCAATGTAGTTTTCATCCAATCTCTATCTTGCATTCCTAATGCTTCAGCAGCCATACGCATTAGTCCGTTGATAGCACGGGGATTACCATTAGTATTGGCCCATCCCTTATCGCCTAAATCAACTAAATTTCTAAACCAGTTCTTCTGCTTTCTAGCCACTTCAGTAAATGCGGTGGAATAATTCTTCTTGATATATTCGATATCAAATGCACCCGGAACAAAGAAGAATCCAGGATATGCATCTTCAGTAATTTCTAACATACCATTGCAATAATCTTTAATTACTGCATCGGCAACAACCATTGCACCTGAAGTTAATTCAATTAGGGGCATATGCTCATCAATTTCACGCCACCAACTACTTGGCCCAACCACAAGAATAGACGGATTTTCTTCACTACCAGGCTCCAATACATAATAGGATGGCTGAGTGGTGTGTTTATGATCTGCAATTCGTAATGGACAAATTGAGACAATAGTAGCCTTATCTAATGGATTAGTCTGTTGTCTAATCGTTCGCTTATTCGTTGGTGCAATTGCCATTCCTGCTGCCATGTGAATTTCTCCTTAATTGGACTTTGATAAGCCCGTATCCGTAAGTATTAAACCAGAATCTAAAAATACACCCGTCTTATCCGATAAATGATCTCCAATGCGCGTTTCATTCCCATACAAACCCTGCATAATCTTTTTGACTCGTTCTTTTTGTGCCTCTAATCCATTATTTCCATCTGCATCTGGATCTTGTATTGCAAGTGGATTGGGGCCTCTACCGAGTCTATAGTGAATCATGTCTACAATAATTTTGCAGACTTCCCAATTAGGAGGTAATGGATTGGTATTGCTATCCCAAAATGGATGTATTGGTTCATAACTAATTTTAGCCCCACATAATTCCTTCTGCTGCTCAGCGGGAACTAACACTAATCGCTCAAATACATAATGCTTGGGTAAATGTGGATACTTCTTCATCTCACGCATTTCAGTTACGCGCCTAATGAATATTCCACCCTGACCATAATCTTCCCAAGTTCCAAATCTTTTCTCATAATGGTCAGGTGCCCAACTAACCCGCCATATAGGTAGACATGAAATTGTATCAGTTCCAAAATGTTCAATTAAACGTGCATTAATTATCTCACGAAGAGATTTATTTGGTTCTGACTTTTCATTTACTATGTTTAATGTGTCCATATTCAAATTTGAAGTGCGATGCAGTTTTTAAACCACACCGCACTTCAATCCTTAATTAAGCAACAGTCATCACGTAATACAAACGAGTGCGAGGATCATAATACAACGTTACAGGACGATCCGCAACACTTGTGTATGCAGCATGGATTGCACCACTACCACTACCACCAGTATTGAATGCAGTAGCATATGCAGAAGTAAACACAAATGTTAACTCATGATATGCTTCTACAGGTGGATTAATCTTGGTAATAGAAGTAGTTCCAGTCACCCGAGTAAACTTATGCGTAGGAGTAATAGTTGCAGCCGAAGCAATAGTATTAGGCTGTAACTGTTGCGGACTTTGCGCGGTATAGAAGTCAAAAGGATAATTTGCCATGATTGGTTATCTCCTCTTAACTAACAGTGACAGTATAATTACCCGCAGCGGCGGATAACGTGATAGTTACAGTAGTAGCAGCGGCGATTGAGATATTTAGAACTTTGTCATTAACATCAACAAGTTCTAACATTGCAGTAACAGCATTAAACTTAACTGTTGCCTGATTAGTGAATGAAGCAGACGATAATGCCTGCCCATTTCCGATAGTTCCCGTTACAGTTGCCGAAATAACACCAGCCATAATTAGATTTTCCTCTCTGTCTAATTAGTAACCAGCAGGAATTTGCAGGTTATCAATATAAGCACACGCCGCGGGGTTATTCACGAATACCTGAAAACCCGTAACCATGTAGAAGATTTCCGCAGTAGCCACTCCACCACTAGCACCGCGAATTTCAAAAATATTACGTCCGTCAGTCTTATAGAATCCAACAGGTAGAGTTTCGCCGCGGCCCCAAACATTATCCGTGACAAAATCAATACGAGTCTTATCCCATGAGAAGGACTCCATAGTAGGAGCACCAGCCATAGACATCTTATCAAAATACATATTCAGCCCTTCTTCTTTGGGCTGCTTCTGTATAATGCTAACGCTCTGACCAACATCCTCATATGCCTGCTTCTGACAAGGATGTAACCATGCCTTAGGATTAAAATTATTATCAATTCCAACCCTATTGCCAATCATGTTAATAGCGAGCCGAGGAAGTGGGATTGCAAATGCACTACCACCACCATTAACACGATTTGCTCGAATTTCTGGAGTCGAAGCGCGAGAAAAACCTAACCATGTGCCAGTGCTAGCGTTTGAGTGTTGATAAGGCACCCCATACAATGCAGGCATCGACAATGGAGACGTAATACCTTCAGTAATTAATACGTCAGTAGCAGCAATACTAGCAATTGCGGGGGTTAACTGAATAGTGTTATTCGCAACATCCCACAAAGTGATAGTTGCGCTGCCCCTATTAGTTGCTAGCGTACTATCGAATACGCTAACTACCTGATTGAACCTAACTAATTTAGCACCAAACGTATTAGTCAGGACTACAGTATCAACACCGCCCGACGTAGTTACGCTCGATATAGTCCCAACCTGCCCAGTTCCAGACTGCATCATCTGAGAATCAATCTGTTTCTTGAATTCATCTAATGCAGTTCCAACCATATCACGCACCGCGTTCTTAACGCTCTTACGTGAATCATCAGTAGCATTCTCAACTAACTTAGTGTATTCAATACCTTCCTTGAGGAACACTGATTGAACAACAGCCTTATCCCACTGTGGGCCGCTACCACGTCCTAAATCTCCACCATTAGGATCGTAGTAACCGAAATTTCCACCTGGACGTAACTTAAGTGGAACTCGCATCTGTCTATATGAAATCTTTTCTACATTCTTCTTTTTAATAGAAGCGTAGAAAGGGCCATCGAAGTCAAAGAGCGTCTGAACATCAGGGACAACCTTCTCAAGTTCTAACGCTACAACATTAGGTTCAACTACTGCCATTGGACTACCTATATTTTATTTAGCCCGTCGTAACAAGAATTCTGTACTTGTCTCTCCGGGTAATGGTTTGGTTTGGTCTAGCTTATTTCCACCTTTATTGGTATTACGGCTTGTGGTATCAGCCCTATTTGCACGTTCAGTTGTATCGTTAATCTCACTGTCTTTATCCTGAATTTTCTTAACACTGCCCTTTAGAGCTTCGGCGCGAACTGACTTAATAATTGGTAACAGAATTGACTTATACTTATTCAAATAAGTCGCACGAATACGATTCATTGCTTCATCTGAGAATTTCTCTTTTCCAGCTTTATCATTCAACTGTTTAACTATCTGCTGGAATCTAATGTCTTTCTCAAGTAAATGCGAGGCTTTATTTAATACTTCCTCGATAGCCTTAGACTTAACAAATGGGGTCATCTGGTCTTTTGCGTCTATTGTTTTCTCAATAGTGGATTTGACCTGATTATTCACACTTGTCATTATCTTAGTGCTATGTTCTTTCTGTTTTGAGGATTCAAATTCCTCACGTTCCTTCTGTAACTTTAATTTCTCAGCATTAGTTGACTGGTCAATTACTTCGTCCACAGATAACCTCTGCTTAGGCTTCCACTTAGTTGAGTTAAACATGAATTGGTAAAGAATAGAAGCTGCATTTTGGACTTCTTCATTTTCAGCATCCTTACCATATTTAAGCATTTCCTCAACAATATCTTTAGCTATATTTCCAATTACATGTAATCGTGCATTAGGGTCAACCTTGCCTAGATTATCCATGTAACTATCAGCCATTTTAGCAAACGCATTAGGGTCGTCAGCTAACACAGCCTTCATAATATCTACTGTATTACCAGTTTTTAAATCTTTCTCAAACCTATCTAATGTTTGAGCGGCGCCTAATGCTTCTTTTGCATCGGCAATAGTTGGTAATAATTCAGTATATGCACGTTCACGATAAATAGTCGATTCTAATCCTGGATGCTTCTTGAATATATCAGGATAATCCGTTTTCAATGCGCGGCGATTAACTGGAGTCTTTAATTCTAAATCGTCATCAGTTGGTTCTTTTAATTCTTCTTCTAATTCTGCTAATTCGTCTATTTCTTCCTTATCTTCATCTTTCTTATCTTCTTTAATATCTTCTTTAACTTTTTCCTTCTCATCAGGTGGAATTTCACTGTCAACATTATTGTCTGGGGAAGGTTCTTCATTTTCACCTAATGCCTTCAAAATATCCGCTGACAAGTCATCGGAATTTCCACCACTAGTAATTGCATCTTCGGGACTTAAAATTTCATTGAATAGCAGGAACATTTGTATCTCCAGTAATTGGGACATCCTTATTGTTTAATTTCTTCTGTCCATCCTGAGGATTCCCCTGTTCAGGATTTTCAGTTTCACCAGTCATTGAACCGCCCATATTCATTGCATCTAAATGCTGTTTACCATGCAATAATACGTTTGTATATTTCTCAGGTAGATTGTACTTGTAATATTGTCCAACCTCGGATACACACCATTTCCTAACAATTTCAAATTGAATCGGATGTGTATCCATTAATACATCCACTTCAACACTTGGAGCTATTGGAACAAGCGCGTCGCCAGTTTCTAATGGTTCAGATTCAATTAATTGTTGAATTTCAGCCCATTGCTTATCTACGTCATCTGCACCAGGTATATTGAAATTGTCAATTCCTATTGTAGCCCGAAGCGCGGGTTGATTCTCAGGTAACATTAACCATTGCACAATTTGAGGATTAGGTGACAATAATAATTGCATAATCACATCTTTACGTTGTGACCATGACATTGGTAAATTCTCATTAGCTTCTAATTCGTATCGCCCAATTTTACCACTTAATTCTGCCTTACGCACAATGATGTTAATGAAATTTCCATCATCACCTTTTTGTACGTCGCGCTCGTCATCCTGACACTGAATGATGGACATATATAAATTAATTGCTTTACCAATATATTGCTTCCACCAATTACACTTGGTTTTCCACTTTAATCCAAGTCTTGATTGAGCCTGATTCTTACTCATAGAATCCTGAGAGGCAGTCTCAGAATCCATTACTCCAAATAATGCTGGCATTGCTCCACTTGCCAACTGCCCCAATGATTGTATCTGCTCACCAAATGGCATTACCTCGCCAGATAATGTGGCAGTTTTAATTTCATAGAATCCATCGGATATCTTTTTAGTTCCACTAATTGGCTTAGTAGGAATTAATGCACCCGGAACAACTTCAGTTTGTCCATATGCATTTAAATCTACAACTTGTGGGTCTACGAATGTTAATCCTACTCCATGTTCCACTGTCTGTTTAGTGAGGCTGATTAAATCATTAGTTATTTCTTGCACACTCGTGAGAAGTGACCCAAGAGGATCATCAGATAGATAATCAGCCATTGGATTATATTCTAATGTCCAATGATCATCTAATGATTCATTTTTTGCATAAGCAAATAAATCACCAATGAATAGAGCCATTATTCCATTGGGATACTTCTTTTTCCAGTGTTTAGCTCGTTCTTCAGAGAGGATATTATATGCGGCACACTTCAACCACATATGCTTAAGCGTAACTACATTGGTTGGATATTCGCCTTTGTATTCTACATTTAATCTTGCCCATTGTTCATAACTATCAAACCCACCAGAATTATTACCTGAATATTGCTTGCCTATTTTATCATGAAGCGCGGGGCAAATTTCAATTGCATTTGCATAATGATCTTCATAGCAATAGAATAGATATAAAACTTGTTCCTGTTTACTTGCGTAAAGTGGAACTTTACAATTTAATCCACCCTTAGATTCAAGATGAACTTTGCCTTTAATTTCTTTATTTGTTTTAACTAATAATTCCTTAATATCAATTTTCTGTTCAACCTGTGGCTGCATGGGCTGTTGACAATTAGGACATATTTCCATGCCCTGTCCCATCATGCCCATTTCATCCTGCATTGCTGGATCGATTGGCGCAATTTGTTCTTGTTGCTGTTGTAATTGCTGCTGCTCTAATTTGAATTGTTCCTGTAACTTTAATTCTTCTTCAGTTACTACGTTATCGCTCAACTCGAATTGGCATAGAGGGCAAGTCTCAATTTGATGTATTTCAGGAACAGTCTTATATTCGTCTATCTTATATGTTCCGTATTTCTTATCAAATTTAGCATAATTATAACCACAGACTAAACCTTCAGTTCCCCAAACATATAGATTATGGAGCCATAACATATCAGCACTATTATGCCGATATATAATGCCCCCAATTTTATCTGCTGCTTTAGCTGTTTCTAAATCATAACTATTCGTAGCATCATCAGGGAATGCTTTAACTGGGGGCACTAAGATGCTTAGTGCTGCAAAAATCGATTCCAGATAAGCTTTAAATACATTAATACGTTGATCATAATATGCTTGGTCTGAATCTTGTGATGTTTCATTGCCAACACGCCAATCATGTGCAACAGAATCAAACCATATATTAGTAATATTATTCCAGAATAACTTTAATCTACGCCATTTCTGTAATTGTAACTGGCGCGTAGCCGTATCCTCATTCCAGAAATGATCTCGCATTTCTAGAATGTCAGCTATTTCAGTGTCAGTTAGATTTAATTCTTCAAATTTCTTATGCATTTCTATCTCGGAGCGCGCAGTTCAATATCATTCTTACGAACTTTCCTCATTGCTTCACTATTTATAGCAGCATATTCATCAGGAGATGGATTATATAATTTACGTAAAAATCCCCCCATTCCCTGATTAGCATGAGTCATTTCATGAACTAATACATCATTCATGTCCTGATTATCTCTATCCATTAGAGGTTTATTCAATTGTATTCCACCAAACATTCCAGTTTTAGCATATGCATCTGGATATAATAATCTGTTCAACATAGACATAGGTCGAATACTACTTACTTGTCCTTCTAAATCAGGACGTTCAATTTGTCTACCTGACCATGCTGCTCTAATTCCTGGTATTGCTTGCTCCGTCGCGTTTGATATTGGATCGCCAAATATACGACGTAAAAATCCTTGTTTGGGCTGTGATTGTCCCCCAAATATACTAGAACCAGCAGGCCCCTCTAAATCTATTTTGGGACTAGGTTGATTAGATAGAGAAGGAAATAATCTACTTCCTGCTCCACCTTCTAAATCAATCCTTTGTTTATTCTGTCCCATTAGTAGTTCCTGTAATGCCTAAATCTGTTTCTAAATTTTCAATGTGTTTCTCTACTTTATTGTCAGGTTGCGCCGCATTCTTCTCTGCTACTGATTTAGACTTTAATTCTTGTAACTTTAATCTAGATTCAGTTTCTAATCTCTGTCTCTTTATACGCCAAGGAATAAATGAAGGTGGAACAATTCTTTGTGTTTCCTGTGGCACTTCTCTAACTACTTCTTCTTTATTAGTCAACTTATTAACTAACTGATTCATAGCAGACAATTGCATCTTTAAATTTTCACATGAATTACAAATTAATCCAATTTCCCTGTCTAATTCACGCTGTTCCATTTCCTGCAACTTTTCAGCAGCACAATGGGAACAATGGGGATTAAAAAATTCATGAAAAAATTTAACTATTGGATTCATCCCCATTGCTCCCTATTGAATTACTTTTTATTAGCCTTGGCTTCAGCATCAACTTTCTTTTTATCTTCTAAAGCCTTTTCTTCTGCATCTTCCTTAGCCCACTTACTTGGTAATCCTGCATGTGCTGCTGCTGCATCTTCTACTTGTTTCTTAACTGCTTCCTTTTCTTTTTCTCGTCTTTCTTCTTTTGATAATTCTACAATCTCTTCTTTTTCTATTGGCTTAGTCATTATATTCTCCTGATTTATCTTCGGCCCCTATGAAACACACTTACAATTTTTATAGTTTCTTTTTGTTCTAGACGCTCAGCAGTCCTATAGAATCCAGTCCAATTTCCACTCTGTTTCAATAATTCTTCCATCTTATTTACGCGTTTGAATTTCTCAAATTCATCAGCAGATTCATCAAATAATTTCTCAGCAGCATCTATTCCATAACGCTGTCCGTCGTATGCGTCATCGCCTTCAAATTCGGCTACATCTTCTACTGCTTTATCTTTCTTATTCTCTGCATAGCTACAAACTTTAATAGCATTAATTGCATCAGGGCAACAGCCAATATGACCATCGTGAGACTCCGCACTACACAGAAATATTTGATACTTGGGTAAATTATCTTCTTCTACTGCTGGCTCAAACAATTTTAGATAAGATTCATATGCGCCCTGTCCTTGGACTCTATATATGCGCATTGCAGTTTCTTCACTATATAGAGGTTTATCCTTTTCGTTTATCTTGGGCTTAGGCTTCCAACGTAAATATTCATGCAATAACATCTTGCCTGAAATTCTGCTGCCGGGGGAATTCAGGGTTAATTCGACAGGTTGACCTAATTCTCGTTCAATTTCCTGTTGAATTGTATGGTCTTGTCCTCTATCTTGCCCCGCGCTTTTACATACTTTCACGAAGCGCGGTGACTCGTTATTAATGAAATCCTTAACTATTGGCCCCCATTCTGCAATTTTAGTTTTAGTCCAAATTAATTCACGATATAAATATACTCTCTTAGTTGGGGCAACTGCGAAGAATCCAACCCAATTATTAGCCCTAAATCCCCAATCAATTACAATATACTTAGGCCAAAACGCTGGTATGTCAAATGGCTCTACTACATGTAATGCATTTTCTGGTTCAGACCCATCTAATGCACGTTTATCCCTAAATTCTTCAAAGACTGTTCCGAGATATGAATCGAAATCTCCAAACTTCTTAGCTTTACGTTCTGCTTCAGGTCGTCCGTCTAATGCTTGCCCGTATGTAGGGTCAATATGATCTGTATTGTCTAGATAAGTGGCATGAATAAATATACGTTTATTTCCACCCTTACCTACGATAATTTTTCCACCCTCTTTAAAGGGTGTAATGAATCTTTCTTTAACCCAGTTATGTCCTATACCACCCGGCATTCCCGCGGAGCGCGTTATACTTGGTAATCCACTTCCTTGTGGAGCGCGATTACGTTCAAATGCGATGTATAAATAAATGTTTCGAGTAAATGAAGTTATTTCATCAGGGGTGAATAGAGGAATTTGCATTGAATCATATTTGTGAACGTCATCTTCAGTTTCACAATGACCCAAGAATATTTGTGCCCCCGCATTAGAGGACATTCCAGCACCATATTGATCCATACGGGGAAATGTCCAAATCATATCCGTCTTATTGAATGTTGCTCCGAACTTACTGTATATGTCTCGTGACCTACCTAAAATTTCATTCTTCAGTTCGGGAAATGTCCGCCGCATGAATACTTGTTTCCACTGACTATTTTCATGCCATCTATTGAGGATGCCGAACATCAATAATACGTCCGACTTTCCACTTCCCGCGCCACCTAAATAAGCAGCTTCCTTAATAGAATGGGGAATGGCCAAAAATTCCGATTGTTTCGGATTTGGCTTCCATTCATTTTTGACTCGATTGAAGTCTTTGTTATTGGTTTCCGTATTCATTAGCGTTTATCAAGCGCGATGCTAACACTTAATCCTATTCCACCACCCACAATTAGGCCAACTTTATATGCTTTATTATTCCAAATAATTAATGGTGTAAAAAATAATGTCTTACGAATTATTATATCCTTACAAGTATTACCAAGAAGTGGATTAGTCTCATGATAACCACCCTGATTCAATTTATGACAAGTGTAACCTGCATCTAATCCTTGTAATAACACCGCGCTTAATAGGAGCCAATCCATATCTATTCAGATTAAGTTTTCCTACAAAATATAACTTTCACGTATGCACTTCTGTTGTCAAACTGCGTCCCAGTAAATGTATGATTATGTGTTCCAAGCGCATTACCTGTAAATGTTGGAATATTAATAGTTCCTGCTGGAGTAATGGATGAAACTCCCCCGGCAGGATTAGCTGCTGTTGCTGTAGTAGAACTTGTATCAGATGCACCAGTTAAATTAGTTGTTCCTCCTGTAGCTGCGCTACCTACAGATGTAACTGCATGAGTATGATTAATAACTGATGTAAATGGTGTTCCTGTAAATGTTAAAGCGCTATTTGTACCTGATGGGGTTCCTGCTGTAATTGCTGCATTAGTTCCTGCTGGAGTTATATTATCTGCTCCACCTGTAGTTCCTACATCTTTATTGGCTGCTAATGTTCCAACTAGAGTTTTACCATTTAATTCGGTTGCTTCAGTGTATCCTGTTGGGCATGAAGTAAGGCTTAATATGATTGTGCCTGATAGAACTCCCCCACTAACCACAGTAAGCCAAGCAGAACCATCTGAATTACATACAGTAAATGTAATATTAGAAGTAGTTACAACCCATCCACCTTGACCCGGGGTGCATACTTGTCCTAATGCAATATTAGGAGTAATTAAAAGCGCGAGAATTAGAATCGCTCTCTTAATCATTATATTCTACCAATACACAAATAATAGAATGTTCCATTAGCTGTGATACCAGCTACAACTAATGTTGATACTGATGTAGACGTAATTTGGGGAATATCTGTAGCTGCTGTTCCTGTTACTGTGCAGAATGGAGCGTTAGTAAAATTAGTTGAGAATGTAACAGTTCCCCCAGTATTTCCACCTGTAAGAACTACTTTACCTGCTGAGTTTCTGGAACCAGCATCAATTGTTCCATTATTAAATGTAGGGGCTGCTGATGCCCCGTTATTAAATTGAATTCCAAATGTTATAGCTGTATTAGTAAAATTTACTAATCCATTAGCAGTGGAAAGAATTCTATCTGCTGCATTTACTAATATACTTGCTCCACTTAAAGTTGTTCCCGCTGCAATTGCATCAGCAGCAGTAATAGCACCCCCCTTAGTAACATTAAATTTACTTGCAGAACCAACCTGTAAATCAATCAACAAACTTGCAGCAGCACTATTAGTATCAGTAACATTCAACTTCCATCCAGTAAATGTTACTCCTGCGTTGTTCCATGTTACTGTGTCATCTTGGACTTTTAGATCGGTTGTGATTGTGCCACGGGTGATTGCCATTGAGGCATTAGAGCCTAATAGTGCTGCTGCTGTTCTACTTAAAGATATATCAGGAGAATTTATACCAGAACTACCCCAAGATAAAATTTGTGTTGCATTTAAAACCGCATCCACATCTACTACACGTAATCTAGCAACTCCTGATGTAGTAATTAATACATCTGCTGCTGTAGCAGCATATAATCCAGTTCCGGCAGTACCAAAATTCAATGCAGCAGCAGTAGCAGAGCCTAAAGGTAATGAATTAACAACTGTACTAGTTAATGTAGTAGCAGTTAAAGTAGTTCTAGCAGTTCCACTAACACAATTCAATATACTTGGAGTAGCAGTAAAAGCAATACCTGTAGTTGCTCCACCACTCAATCCTAATGAAGGCGCCGCGCATGTGCTTGCTGGCACTGCCATAGGATATGTAGGTGTAACTGTTCCTGTTAAAACTACTTGTAAACTTCCACTACTATCAGTCCGTAATATGCGTGAACTAAATACACCCTGGGTAACAGGATTAGTCTGTGTTACAGACGTAACTAGGAGATAATTATTAGCGTCAGTCCTTACTACAAGTGTAGATGGAGTTCCTTGTGCGCTATATACTATAGCCCCAAACAATCCTATAATGAGACTACTTAGTAACAGGCGTCGCATTTTGTTCTCCCATTGGTTGAATGACGCCATTAACTGCTTTAGGTAGATAACCTTTAGAGATTAACTCATTTAGGTATAATGCGCTATTAGTTCCATTACTTGCCCCAGAAATAATACTGGTCATATATTGTAGTGCAAAAAATGCGAGGATTAATGCTAGTCCATATTTAATGAATATGAGTAAACCTTCTTCGGCTGCGCGCTTTATTCTAGACTTGTATGACAATACAATACTCATTTGAGGCTGATTAAAATGGTCTAAACGCATTCTATCTTGTGCTGTTTCCATTTAATTACCCAAGTAAGAAGCTGATAGTGTCCCACCAGCAATAACAGTTTCGATTCGCGCTCTAACTGCTGTAAATGTAACATTCGAAAACATTAACTGTAATATTCCCCTAGTCGTATTAGCAGGAACATCAATTAAACTCACGTCAACAGTTCCACCGCCTAATGGAGACCATCCCCCAAGCGCGGCAGGATCACTATTAGTTTCTAGTTGAACATTTCCAGTTAATTCAGTTCCCGCTACTGATGCTGTAACTACAATGCTGAATGTATGATTCTTTATTCCAACGCTAGGACATATAACTGTAGATACAGTTTCATCAACTGTTTTAGCAGTCATCATTGCAATTTCCACTCCCTTGAGTGGGGCTGCTGTAACTGCTACGCCAGAGGCAGTGGCTAATGGGGTTATCATATTTTACCTAGCAAATCTTAACAGATTAGTTCTTTCTAAAAATGCTAGAACTAAAATAAGAAGTAATATTAATTGCACAATAACCTTAAGTGTTGGGTCAGGAATTTTATTGCTGATTCCATAGGCTAAAATAGCTATGATTGTAAATATGATGAGATAAACTATGAGGTTAACTAAGTCTATTCCCATAATATGTCTCAGTAATTATCTTTCGCCACTATAACTTCATAGTGCTGTTCATTACGCACTGTTGGAGCGTAAAAATGAAATTGAACTGGCTCCACTTTCGCGTCGTCTTTTTCCTTAGGAGCCATTTGTCCTACAACTACTGCCATATCTTTTGCCACCGCGCTTAACTCTTTTAAATCTGCTTCGGCAAATTTATCCTCATTCATGTTGGCTAATGCAAGATTAATTTTATTTAATGCCTTATTACTTATCTTAGTCTTTCTATTATTAATATGTTCAACTAATTCATTACCTGCTCGTGACTTATGAGTCCCTCGTGACGTAGAACCATTGCCTAGCGTAGATAAGGTGGGTTGGCTTAATCCCCCAAATGAATCAGCCAATTCTTTGGCACGCTGAAATCCTTCAATTGCATGGGTTTCACCAATAATCTTTTTCAGACTAATTGGAATATCTGGGACTTCAGGAGTTCTACCGACGGTGGGATTATTGATTACTTCACCTGTTATGACTGGTTCATGTGAAGTGCGGGGTATATTATTGTTATTGTGTTGTCTAATTTCAGGATCAGAATTATTTCTTTCTAATTCAAAATCCCTATTTGATACAATTCCTAGGGGCATATATTATATCCCGTTATAATATGAATCGTAATTTGATGGGCCTATGCCCTGCTCGAATCGTCTCATATCTCCACTCGATTGTCAACACCTATTTTGCGCGGATTTGGGCCTGATTTCGTTCATCTTGGGTGGATGGGTTGACTTTAGTTTTCTATCTAGTAGATTTAATATAATATGCAGATATAATATTATATTCTCTATTGAATTTTTATTTTTTTCTGGGGAAATTGAATAAAACATAGGATTACAATCTGCAAATCTCATGCCAACATTGGAGTCCCATAAAGACGGGTATAGTCCCCCTATACACAATAGAATACGTTAGTGTCATATAGATGCATATATTTGCATTGTCGTATGAGTCATATAACTGCGCGCTTTATTTGGTGACACATATTGTCAGTATGGTGACACATTATGTCATGGGCTAACCTGTTGATAGGACTGGGGTTAGCGCGATGGGTGACACAACCTGTCAGTCGGGAGCGTTTTACGTTTGGCGAAACTCAAAAATGGGCCTGTTTTCACTCATTCCTGTTGGCATTCACTATGCATTGTATGTCTGTATCCGGGCATCATGCGCGGAGCAGCAATTTGAAAACTAAAGATTGTGGATTTTATAGGATGCTCAGAAATGAGACATACTATGGAACGTAAGACTTGCAGTGAAGTAACCAAGTGTAAAGTAGCTTACACAGGCGAAGAAATTTACGAAATGGTTACTTGGGAATGGCGAAATGGTTGGAATTTAGTTTCAGCTAGGCGCGCTACTCCTGAGGAAATTGCAGACTACTTGGGTAAGCGGTCAATGGATGAAACATCACATTATCGCGGTAACTAGTTAACCCGAGCATCCTGTTAAATCCACAATCTTGAAAGCGAGGTAGTAGCGAGTTACACAATACGCGGGCCACAAGCGGTAGGCTACGGGCCTATCAATGCTCGGAGTGTATGCAGATGAATGCAAGTAACGTCTACAGACTATCGTAAGACCTTGCAGGTTGGGCATACATGAGACAGTAGTCAACTACGGATTCTACGAACCACTAACAGTGCCGTGATTTTCACTCGGACAGCTAGTGTAGTAATGGATACCGGACAGGGTGCAGGCTAGCCCTACTTGTTGATTCTATGCCGTCGAAACTCACAATCGGCCCTGAGGGAAAATACACAGGGGCCGGTAAATTGTTGTGAGGTAAGTTTGAATCCCATACCTGTAATGTAGGAAGGGATTTATTAGTCACTCAGAAAGTAGAGTGCGACGATGGATGAGAAAATGGTTCTCAGGTTGTATAGCTTAGGCAACAATCTTGATTTTCGTGTTATCTCCAATGTGGAAGTATCTACTACTTCAGAGGCTAAAACGGTAGTAGAAAAACACATTGAAAACTCAGGTTACACTAATCTTAAGACTGTAGACGACGAAGATTACAGTCTAAGATTTACTGCTACTACCCCAAATGGTAGGCCGGGCAGAAATGTAGCAGCGTTAGATTTTTAACCCCAAATAATTGAGTAACTAATTAATCCTTTCCTATGTTATAGGGTGTGACGAGGGATTCATTAACTACTAAAGCATCTATAGCGCGTCCCTAAGCGCGTTCGTAGAAATAAATCTATAGACTTTAGTAGTTAGTCAATCCCTTGTGTCGGTCAACTGTAGGAAAGGAAATTAATGAGAAAATTTAGAGTAACATTGCATAGTGATACAGAGGGTCATTATTCCATGAGACAGGGAATAATTGAATGTCCCTCTATTCTCAATGTCTTGATTAAAGCCAATAAAGATATCCAATTCGGAAATCTTTTATGGTCATTTGTTTATCGTGTTGACATTGAACAAATTTAGAAATAGAATCGTAACCTAACCTACGCAATTCCGCGTAGCCTGTTCCAAAGTCAGGATAAATAAGGGATGGTCGATTCAATAGGCAATATAAGAGGAGGGTATGAATAGCACGATTAGAAAGAACATTTTACGTCGGGTTAAACTTACCCTCAAAAAGAGGGATAGGTTACATATTATGACCGACGTTAATGTTGAGGAATACGCAGAAGTTACTCGGGACGCTGAAGGATACATTGTTGATTCTGACGTGTTGTCTTTCACTGTTCCAGCCGATACGATTAAGGAAGATGTCAAGCCAGGCACTAAGTATGACAAGACATTCTCCTTCCGTGTCGTCGAAAATGATGAGCAGGCGAATAAGATTATGGAGGAAAAGGGACTTACCCTTCTCGACCTAATCAATCGTAAGCTGAAGGCAGATGCGCGTAGTAATGCGTATCAGTCTGAAGTGCTTGCTCATAAGCCTCTCAGTTCCACTGTTCCTGTCGCAGATATTAAGGAACGTCTTGTGCGTGATTTCATGCGCGCAGGTGAAGGGCGCATTACTGAAGCTATGGCTCGTGCTCAAGTTGAGGCGATTCTTAGTCAGTCCAACGGATAAGAGTGTAGTAAGCGTTTAATACGATACATAGGGTAGAAAACATCATAATTGATTATAAACTACCCTATGTATCTAATTAAGTGCTTAGTAAACCAATAAAGGAGAAAAAATGAGAACAATTAAAATTCAATTAATTGAAGGTATTGTATTTACTTTCATGTTATATGAAGGTGAAATTATCAATATTCTTCGTGGCCAACCTTCTGGACAAGACATTTTAGATTGGCTACATGATGGTCAATCCAGAAAATCAGACTTCATTAACTAAATTTAGGTAGTTATTATGGAATTTGTAGGGATTATTTTTGAGACTTCGTCCGAATCCCTACTTAATCCCAGGTTAATCCCTACTTAACCCCTACCTCATGCCGGGTGACCCAAACGGGGTTAACCCTATGTGAACAAAGGATTTGGGAGACACCATACTACCTACCCTACCCCTAGAAGCCTCATGGGTTATACGGGGTTTTGGATTTAGGGTGTCCTCTAGAGTGGACATTATGGTAGTTGGGGGTTAGTGTCTTATTGTGGTATATGTTAAAAAATATATATAATATATGTATATATAATATTATATATACTATATAGACATAACCATACCACACTGTCCACATTTGAGGACAACCCCAATCCAATCTATTGGAAATTGGGGAGGTCATTAGACAGGGGGGGAGAGTAGTATCCCTACGCGCAAGAGTAATAGAATCAATAGGTTAGGCCATATTCAGTCACCCGGCGTAAGGTCGGCATTGAGTAGGGATGCGGTGGGGATTAAGTAGGGATTGAGTCGGATGTCGCAAGAATATCAGGACAAATCAAACCAAATAGGACATATAATGTATACAATTACACTTTACCGCCGCAATTTACTTACAGATGACATTGACCAATTAGTTATCTGTTCCACAATTCATTTGAATGAATCAATCTTTAGAGCCATATTGGCTCAAGGTTGGTCTGTTACAATTCCTGAGGAATAAATATGAATATAGGCCAAATCATCACAATACATCCTGCCTCTGATTATTTCATGCATGGAATTAAATATGCTGAAGTGGTGGCTATAGGACGTAAATGGATAACCCTGTATGACAATATAACGGGGGTAAAGTTTAGAGTAACTAGGTTCAGTATAATGGAGTCTGGATTATGGTCAATACACCCAAATCAACAGAATTAATGGAACATTTCAATAAAGTTAATACGCAATATATGGAAGGTGCAATTACAGCTAATGAAGCAATATGTAAAATGTATAGCTTAGTAATTGAGAATCAAAGTGAGATTAGTGAAGAATACGATTTAGAACAAAAAGCATTAGAAAATATAGATTGGTTGAAATGATAATTCAAAAATCAGCTAGTTGGGTAATGAATTACAAAGCTAAATCATTAGGTGAACTTAATTCAATGCCTAATCCAAGTTTAGATCAAAGATTAGATGATATACTTAAACTTAAAGATGAGATAAATAATCAAATCCAAAAGGAAATTGATTATATCTACATGATAGTAAATAATCGGATCAATAAGTAATGTCCCCTTTATAGGACATGACAACAATTGTCGTCACCTGACAAATTCTGTCACCTGAGCCACTAGATATAGTAGGCGAAAGCGAGGCGAAACACTACATATAGTGTATAACGAATGGAATGGAATTTGCAATAGACAGAGTGCGAGGTATAATGAAAACTACAAATTGTATAAATCATGCAATTAAATTGCAAAATAATGGAAAACAATTATCCGATTAGAATTAAGACTGAAGTAGTAGAATTTACACTTAACAAGTCTAGCCGCGCGCGTCGTAATGCACCTGCAATCAAAGCAGGCACTACATTATACGCAATTAAATATGAATTAGGTGGATATTTCACATATTCATATAAGGACAAACAAAAGGCAGAGGAATGTAGACAAACCCAAATAGATAATCAAACTAATACATTTCAATTCTATGGATTCAATGTAGTAGATGATCTAAATGATACAATGCCTGTAAGTAAATAAACCCCCAATATGGGGTTAATGTAGCCTCTAATACATCCAATCGGATTAGTATTAGGGACAGTCCCAAGCCTGTAATAGAATACAGAGGGTTTGACATACTCAATTGCAGGCGTCCATGATAAGCGCCATAATAGTCTGACGTATGCTCACATAATGACTAGCCAAAGGGTAGCTGTGTTATAAACCTTGCAGTGGTGAAAGCTACATAAACTGCATTAATAAACAAGGTATCAAATAGGGAGTGATACATAATGACAGCAGAGGAAAGACGATATAAATTATTTCAAGTATTACATTCTTATGCTAATACTGTTGAACAACATGCATCAGTAGCTAAAATGTATCCAATGGCAAGTGAATTAGATTATATCATCGCACTTGCAGACGGTCTAAAGTATGGGAATTGGCCTTGGATCATCCATACGAAACCCTCACTACATAAGGGTTGTGAGGAATAAAATGACATACAAATTAAATCTAAATGGTAATTATTTAGTTACTGAAACTGATTCTAATAGAGAATTAGGAGTAATTATCAATTACGGAGACAAAATTGGTTGGGAATTTTCCCCATTTGTCCATACCAGATTTAGTTATTTAATCCTTCGTAGATTATATAATAAAGTCTATCAACTTCGTAAAAGGGATGGACAAGAATAAATGGACAACTTCACAAATAACCCAAATAAACCCGGATTCTGCATTGATTGTGGATGGCCTGAAGATAAACATGGTGACAATGCAATATGTGATTGTTGCGAAAAGACAGGTAATCTACAAAATTTCATGTTAAATGGGTCACAAGCATTATTGACCCGCGATTGTATGGAACGTGAAAAAGCAATAATCGAAGCTGAAATTAAAACTCCAGCATGGAGGCAGAAACATGAAGAATTTATGTCTCCTGAAAATCAAAATGGACGATTAGAAGCGTATAACAATATAACTAATCCATACAACAAGTTAATTGGTGACGCTAGGCGAATAGATGAACAATTGCACTTGAGTTCTGATATATTCACAGCTAAGACAGTCCCAATTGAGGAAATACGAAAATCCATATGGGCAAATGAGGATATACCAGCGGATAAGAAATTCTTTGAATACGTAGCAGAATGTAAAAGACGTATCAGCCTATTGCAAACTGTCATATTCGACTTGGATAAAAAGAAGATTGAAGCATATAGCGAACAAAAAGCATGGCACATAGCCATGAATGATTACGCCAATAAATTACGTGCTGAGGAACGGGAACAGCTTAAGATAATTGACATTCATTATGATGTCAAAATGCCTAAACCTGTAACACCCAAGGCAATCAAGACTAATCCTAAGAAAGCAACTAAGAAAGAAATGCGCGACGCTGTTAACGCATTAAACATAGAAGTAAATGGGAAGTTTAGTGAAATAGTAGTCGAAATGATGATGGTGTCGAAAAATTGGACACTTGAACAGGCAATCAATAGTCTTAGGCGAGGAATTAAAGAGGGGATGTCTGAACAATCCAAATAATTTATGGAGAAACTAGGATATCACAAAAATTGTGGGGGAATAGTTAGATTCCACAATAATCAGGGTAGAATTTATCAAAGATGTTCTCGTTGTATGAATTTATCACCTGATATTGAATCAAATCAATTACCTATTCCACGACGAAATTCTAAAGGAATGGTAACAGCAGGAATAAAGAAAAGAATTAAGAAATATGATTATGAAAAATGGGAAGATGTAAAATGAACATACAAATAATAACTAATATGACATCGCGCTTAGTCATATCCATGTCTACATTGGTATCGAATGGATATAAACCAGGCCCACATTATATAGGCATGTTAAACCATATGCATTTGTTTTGTGCCAATTGTAATATCTACACGAATCATGAATTAATGGCACGAAATACATACGAATATAGATATGTATGTAAGAAATGTAATTGTTGTGTTGAGTATGTTGGATAAGGAGAATATAATGTATAATGAATTAAGCAATGCAGAGAAAAATAATCAAGCTAGAAATTATTGTAGGGTTATGGGTAATACCCCTATTAAGGGAATTAAGACTACAGATAGTAAAGTAATCAATGGTGGAACCTTAAATCATTTACTTGATACAGGAATTGAAAGTAGAGGATTTATTTACCAAACTAAAGTGCGAGGTAAATTCTCTAAGACTATTAAATTGGCTGTAACAAAGGAATAGTTAGAAGTGACCGACTGTAGCTTAATTGGATAAAGCAGTCTCTTTATAAGGGATTGATTGATAGTTCGAATCTATCCAGTCGGATATCAATTATGTATACACTAACTTTAATAAGTAAAAAAGACAATACATCATTGATATATTTTAATTGCACAGAAATATTTATTCAAAATGCTTTAGATAATTTAAATTTAAAAGATATTATATTTAGAATTGTGGAATTTAAATGATTACACATATATGGCTCAAGAGTCAACCAAATAAGAAATTGTCATATCCTGATTGTCTCCCTATTATAAAATCAGATGTTATTTGGATTTCAAATCCAAAAGATATTAGATTACAAGCTAATTTTCTAATAGATTCAATAAGTAGAGTAGAATTCAGACCATAACATGAATAATGCCACAGTAATGGAATTGGTATACATAGTATGATACCTTACGAAGAATACAAGTCATATGGCCCTTATAGCCGTCCAGATGGACGAATGCATATGTGTTTTGTTCATAAGGTAAATGGTTCTAAGAAAACTGTATCATATCCTAAATATATTATGGAAATTAAATTAGGACGATATTTAGAATCAAATGAAACTGTTCATCATATAGATGGCAATATTGAAAATAATTCTGAACATAATTTTGAGGTTGTGGATAGAAGTCAACATACCAAATTTCACAGTATGAAAGTTAGAACAAGATTTCAGCCTGAAATATGGATTTGTGCTTATTGTGGCAATAATTTTACTGCAACAACTGAAATGGTTAGACAAAGAGATTATAATGAACGTAGAGGTAAGGGACAATCTGGTAAATTTTGTTCTAGAAGTTGTAATGGAAAAATAAATCATTAAATATAAGCGGGGTTGATGGAATAGAAGACATGATGGCCTTAAAAGCCATTGCCACAAAATGGCGTATGGGTGCAAATCCCTTACCCCGCACCATAAATTGACAAAGAAAGGATAAAATAGGAATCAAATAATGGAACGCAATAAAGCAAGTCAACTATTAAGAGACGAATTAAATCGTTATGGCTTATCCAATTGGAAAGTCAGAATTACGTCTGACCCAAACATGCCATATCTAGGTTTATGTAGTTACAAAGATAAAGCAATTATAATCAACGCGCATCATGTAGACATACACGATGATGAATCAGTCATTGATACAATTAAGCATGAAATAGCACATGCATTAGTGGGCCATACACATGGACACGATGAAGTATGGAAAGCCAAGGCAAAAGAGATTGGATGTATTAACACATTACCCTGTTCACATTTGAATTTACCTGAAAATATTATAGACGCAATTAGGTCTGGCGCAACTGTAGAAATGGAAGTCGAAGAAGAAGTTATAACGATTAGGACGCCAAAGTATAAGGTAACGCGCTTACAAGACCACTGTAAAACATGTGGAGTAGTCGCAATAGAGTTATTCTCTATTGACGTTAAGAATGTCAAAGGAGATGATGAGAAGTGGACTACACTCAAGTGTGGACACATTAATAAGCGTATAATCCCTAAAGGAACTCCATTCGATAAGATTGTGTCAAATGATTGGAAATCTGAGGTGGCAGCATGTAAGCATGAATTTGATAAATCATCAGAATGCCCAAATCAATGTATGTCGTGTGGAGAATATAAGTTATTTGACTTCCAAGTTAAATCCTGTCAATTTCAAGAATCAGGATTAATTCTTCAAAAGGGAGTTTTAATTGCACACGAAATGGGATTAGGTAAAACTCCAATCTCACTTATGCAAGTTAAATTCCATGCAGAAACAATGACTCCCACTTTATACGTAGTAAAGTCAAAAACTAAGTTTCAGTGGTTAAAAGAGATATTACGTTGGATTGGCCCAGACCATATGGGTCAAATCATATCAACATCGCGCGATCCCCTATTGCCAGGGTTTAAATCATACATTACGTCATATGATTTATTGCGTAAAATTGATAGGGAAAAGATTAAAGCACTAGGAATTAAACTTGTAATATTAGATGAATGCCAACAAATTAAGAATGTCGATTCGGGTAGGACACAACAAATTAGGCGTATAGTTGCTGATGAGACAATTAAAATCATCGCACTATCAGGAACACCGTGGAAAAATCGCGGCGAGGAATTATTCCCCGTTATGAATATGATTAGTCCAACAAAATTCAATTCACAACAAAGATTTTTAGTGGATTGGGTTGATTGGTATATGCATAATGGTTCACGCAAACAAGGTGGAATACGAGATGTTAAGCGATTCAAAGAATACACTAAAGACCTAATTATTCGTTATGAATTTGATGAAGTAATGGCCGATGCACCTAGCGTGAAACGTATGAAATTACCAGTCCAATTAGATGAAATTGCACAGGAACAATATGATGGTGCAACGTCTAGCTTCGTAGATTGGTATAACGGTAAAATGATAGATGGTGAGGAACCAGAAGGAATTGAATTACTCGCACAAATGGCGAGAATGAGACATATCACAGGATTAGCCAAAATTGCAGCGACAGTTGAATTCTGTGATGAATTTTATGAAAACACGGATAGAAGTATTGTCATATTTGTGCATCATAATGATGTCAGTTATCATCTAGTTGAGGAATTGAAGAAGTTATTTAAGGGTAAGACAGATGTAGTCATACAGACATTAAGTGCACAGAAAACAGACCTAGAGAATAATAATGTATCATCGCGCTTCAATACTGATGGTAAAAGATGGTTCATTATTGCATCGACATTAGCGTGTGGCGAAGGAATCGACGGATTACAAAAGGGTTGGGATTCTATCCTTCATGAAAGACAATGGAATCCACAAAATGAGGATCAAGCTACACCCGGACGATTCAAACGTATTGGACAGAAGAGTAAATCTATTAATATCACATGCGTAGAAGCAGATGAAACAATAGATATGGACTTAAGCGAGATAGTGGAGAGAAAAAGGAAATTCTTCCATGAATTAATGAATAAGGGAGAATTACCTAAATGGGATGAAGGAGAAATTGCTCAGGAATTGGCACAGAGAATTGTGGATAGGTGGAAGAAAAAAGGTAGAGCAGTTAAGAACGCAAATATTAAGAAGATGTCGAAACCTGTGAGACAGAATGAAAATGTGTTAGGAATTTAATTAAGGATAAAATAATGTTGATGGAATTAATTGAAGATAATTTAGGATGGATATTTGGTGGATTAATTGTAGGTGCAATTGCATTAGTAATTTGGGCTGGAATGCAAAGTGAAAATAAAATGAATAGATTAATGGCTGAATGCATGGCAGATGGTAAGAAAGAATATCAATGTGTAGCCATGCTAAAATCAAATACTGATGTAGTAACCGTTCCTGTTGTTATACCAAGGGGTCGATAATGGACATCATAATTCCATCCAAACAAACCTTCATTGTAATGGACGCAACAGGGCTAACAGCCCTCATGAAATGCGGCCGTTTCTATGAAATGCGATTTAATAATTCCCTTCTCCAAATAGGTGGAAAGGGAAACAGTTTAGAAATTGGCAGCGTAATCCATAAGTTCATGGAAGTATATTATGGAAGCCAAATGAAAGGTATTGGAAAGAGCCAAGCATTTGGATTTGGCATTTCTGCTGCTGAACTATACATACAGGGATGTCCGCATTGTACGAAGTTTGAAGTTGTTCATTCTAAACCTTTGGAACATGAAGCATATAGTTTTAATCATACATGTGATGATGCATGCATAACCAAACCTTCATGTGGCCACCAACCCAATGAATATCCAGGCTTACAAAATACGCCGAGCGAGAGCGAGGGATATCAAGTAGGATGGAAATTTGCATTACAGACATGTGATGAATATCATAAGCATTACCTCTCTGATTTTTGGGTCACTTTAGATGTTGAAACTGTGCGTAGTAAAGTCTTATATGAAGATGATGAAATTCGTATTCTATGGAAAGCAAAGTTAGATTGGATTGTAGATACTAATAACGGAATATTCCCTACTGACCATAAGACAATGAAACAGAATAGGGATAGTCTGTCGATAAATAATCAATTCATGGGTCAATGTAGAGTTATGGATACCAGAAAGGTATTCATCAATAAAGTTGGATTACAGAAAACATTGAAACCAGTAGATAAGTTTAAGCGCGAAGTAGTAACATATTCAGCGGCGCGCTTAATGGAATGGCAGTCATATGTATTGCCATATTGGTGTAAGCAATTAATTGCATATGATGCGCAGGGTCATTATCCTCCTAATTTCAATAGTTGTGAGAGTAAATTTGGTAAATGTGACTTCTACGAAGTATGTGAATCTGATCCTGATATGCGTAATGAAGTAATCAAATTGAATTTTTATCGTGGTGATGAGTGGAACCCTGTTAACACGACTAATGATGGAGATTGAATAATGAATGTATATCTTAGAGTATATAATGGGGATGCTTATAGTCAATATAAGTTTAAATCATTACAAGATTGTCTAACATGGTTAATTGATAATGATTACATGTATGTAGATTCTTCGTGGGAAATTAAAAGTAAAGCTGAATTAGATATTGAAAATAATTATGATTTTCCGGATGAGGAATAATATGATATACATCACAATCAATCATAATAACGATGAAATAAGTATTAAGAATGATGCATTTAAACATACATCACATATTAATATCCCTGTTAAAAATTCTACGTCTGAGTATCGTAAATTCCTAATCGAACTATTCAACATGATGGACATATCAGATGTTGAATTGAATGAGATTGATGAAGATACATGTAGGAATGTGGAGTCATGGTGAATACATACGAAAATAAATTAAAACAAGCATTTGTAGATATTAAAGAAGCAATGGCAGAATTAGAAGATATTGCATCTGCTCCACACGCTTCTATGTATAATTTACGTGAAAGTAAATTAAAATTTAACAAGTCTATAATTTTAATTCAAAATGCATGTGAAGATGCAAAATTAATTAGTTATTAAAACAATGACTAAACTTAAATTGCCCAAACACATTCATCTATACAAGCGTATAAACCTAGTTCCATCGTATAAGGTAAAGCGCGGTGCAGACCCATATCTTGTTTTTGAATGTCAATCTCCTACATGTTCACATTGGATACCATTAGTTCGCGCGCTTGGAAAATTATGTGAATGTAATAAATGTCATAGGCCAATGATATTAGATAAAGAAACAGTAACACATGCCCGACCCCACTGTCAGGAGTGTATAATTAGACGGAATAAGCCAGAATTGGATAAGTTAGCTGAACTACTTGAGGAATTATGATTAAACAATCAACTAAAGATTTAGTGCTTAAAGCATTAGACCATCAATTAGATGGGGATAATTTATATAGATTTGAATTAGAATTTAAGGGATTATCCCAAGAGAAAATGAATGAACCTTACATAGCATGGGGACAAGAAACGACTAGACAAGCTATCATTGATAATATTAAGGGACGTAATAATAGAATTCAAGAAGCAATTAAAGAAATTCAAAATATGTTGGTATTTTAATATGACATACAAAAATGATCCTCTAATTACAAGTATAAATAAGCGCGTAATAAGAGACAATGAATTCTGGATTATGTTATTCCTTGTCTTAGTTATATTCGGATTCGGATTTATAGTAGGAAACATAGCACATGATAGTTGTTGTCATGTGATTGAACAATTGCATAATGGATAATCATGCATACAGAATATAATGAAATTAAAAATAAATATTTAAATAAATTAAACATTTTAAATAAACAAAAGAAGGATGGAGAAATTTCACCCCAAGAATATAGGGGTGAGAAATTAAAGTTATTAGAGGAATCTTTTACTGAATTAATTACTTATTTGGCATTCTTTGGATAATTAATATGTTCCAATACAATTTCAAATCGTTCAACGCACTATTCAGAATCGACCACGATTATGCATTTAGTCGTCGATATGTGTGTTTCACGTTTTTAAATTGTGAGCTGGATAAAGATATATTGTCAACATCGGCGTCTGTTGGGATATTAGGGATACACGTAACTGTTGTTTGGAGTTAAAATTGAATAAAACTAAAATTATTAAAATACAAATTACATTAGAGAGACAATTTCAAGATTTAGAGTTAAGTCCAGATATTACCACCGAAATTATTGAGTTAACTAGAAATAAAGAAAAAATTTGGTATGCTGAATCAGACTTAACATCTAGAAAAGGACTCTTTCCAATGGAAATTAGGTTAGCTGTTTTGGGACAAGAATTAATTGATAAGTTTGGTGGTAGTAATGAGTAACATGTCAACAAGAAAGTTCGATTCACTTTATTGTCTCTTTAAAGGTGAACCAGGAACTAGGAAGTCCACAGCAGCATTATCTTTTCCAGGCCCAATCTATTATTTCGATTGGGATATGAAGATGGATGCGTTAGAATTACCCCTGCGCGCTTGGGGTATTGACCCTACCACAATTGAATATGACATATACAAAGATTGGGACAAAGCTAGATTAAAATTAGAATCATTCCAAGTTAATTGCAAGTATAAGACAATAGTAATCGACAGTATCACATCAATGGCAGATGGTGCAATTAGACAAACACTAAAATTCAAAGATGGGGGTGGAAAGAAAATTGGAACTATCCCTGTAAGTGGATTCGATGAATATAATGCGGAATCAGCAGCCATTGCCGAACTAATTGCATTAACTAAGGATATTAAAGAATTCCACAAAGTAAACATAATCTTAATCGGACATATCATTCAGAAGGAAGTAAAATCCTCAAATGGACAGACGCATATGTCCAGAGTATTAGTTACAGCAGGTAAAAATATTGCACAGAAGATACCCGCCTACTGCTCGGAGATATATCACTTTAACATTGTGACTGGAATGGATTTGGCTAAAGGCGGACAATACGGATTAAAAACGACACATACAGGTGATGACTTCGCCCGAAGTAGTATTGGATTGGAACCTGAAATCATATTCGGTAATGACCCATTATATAGCAAGTGGATTAAGCCTGCATTGGATAAGTTCAAATGAAACCCAAATGCGATTGCAAAATTTATGAAGTTTACAAAATTTGTACACCCAAAGAAGAATACGAACGAATTAGTAAGTTACGAGACGATATTTTAAATAAAGCACAAACAAGCACAAAGGGAAAAAGACAATAAAATCAGATACAAACAAACAACCGTAACACAAACAAAAGAGAGAACATAACATGGAAGATTCAATTTTTGAATTCACGAAGAAGGACTTAGTTTCGGGTAAAGTGTATGAGCCTGCATGGTATAGGGTTCGTATTGATGAAACCACTACCGAACCCTCTAAGGATGGGGGTTCCACTAACCATTGGATTAATGGAACTATTCTGTTCAATGCAGATGATGGTGATAGGAAGTATGAGGATCATCCTATTCGTTGGAGCTTTAATTCTAAGTGGATGGCTCCTGCTAGGGGATTCTTCGTCGCGCTCGGAACTCCAGAGGAAGATATTGTTGTAGGTAAGCGTTTTAGTTTTACTCCTGCTGTTGGTAAGGAACTTGACGTTTACATTGAAAATGTCTTGTTTGATGGCAGGCAGAATAACAAGGTGAATGGGAAGTTTAGACTGCCTCGTGTTGCTTAATTAATTGGATGCGCGTTAATACTACATAATGAACCCTAAGCGATACCTTGGATTTAGGTAAAAGGTAGGAGCGCATTTGTAGTTGAATTAGGGTGTGACCTGTAGAAATATGGGTCACACCAATTTTCATGGAGATAATTGAATGGCTAAGAAATTAGGTAGACCTAGGAAGAAGCGTAAGAATACTCGACGTAAGCCTGCATACGAATCATTAGGGGAAGCAATGAAGAATGTTAAAAGTGGAGATACAATTTTTGTAAATCCCCCAAATAACCCTCAACAGGCACAAGCACCACAAGAACCCCATCGCGCTTCAGTCACATCTTACGTATTCATCGCAGGTAATAGAACTCTGATTCGTAATTTATCTGATGAATTTCTAAATAATCAGTATGAATCAATTATTACTGAATCGAATGAAATGCGGCGTCAATTAAGTTTACTTGAATCACTTCAGTTTAACATGTCAATGGAACAAAGGTTTAGGGGGTTGAAGTAATTATGCCAACAGATAACAATCCAGATGATAAGATATTAAATGATGAGATATTACCTATGGATGATGACGTAGATGAAACAGAAGAAGATGACGACATAGACGATGAAGATTCAGTAGATACAGATGAAGATGTGGATGATTTTGCTTAAACAGATTCATCATATAACTGGATAAAATAAACTATAAACTCACCTATAGGGAACATAATAATTCAATTCCTCATTGAGTCGTTATGGAGGTAGGAACCAATAATAGTAATCGAGCGGTCGTTTTACTAAGATTGGGAGTTTATTATCGCCTTGGTTGGCCGAAAAGTTGTATGGTGATAGGGTCATCCCTGTTGAAATCTCAGATTTTGATGGGGATGACCTAATTAATATGAAACTTTTATGACATTACAGCAATTAAAAGATGTAATAGATAAATTATACATTAAAGATAAGGCCAATTGGCATAAAGAAGTTATTGGGGATATTAAACCCGGATTAAAGGTAAGTAAGGTTAAGTTGTATGGGGATCATTACATTGCTTTGTATGATGAACGTGAACAATAGGTGGAATAAATGAGCATTTGGGAAAAAATGAATGACCTCACACGAGGTAAACTACGAGTTGAAGAAAAGAAAGAAGAAGAATTAACTAAGGCACAAATAGGAGATAACATATCCGGTGTAATCTCAAATGTGCGTAAAGAGGGATATGGATTCATTACATCGGAACAATTACCCTTTGAACGTATATTCTTTCATTGGACTGGACTGAAACAAGATACATTAAGATTTCCAGAATTACGGAAAAGAATGAGAGTTGAATTTCAATTAATTAAGGCTCAATACAGACCCGGTTATCAGGCTATTAAAATAAAGGTGATGGAATGAAAGGATTAATTCTAGGCATAATCATAGTTTTCATTTTTATTGGACTCATAATTGTAAGATTAATAGTAGGAGTAGATGATGACAAATAAATCACCCCTGCTCCCAATCATTACAACAGAAGAAGCAGATAAACATACAATTTATATTATTACACCTGCTTCAAATGAAGAACTTAGAACAGGTAATTATATTGACATAGATGGAATTAAGATTAGTGGAAATCCTAAGAAACACGGAATGATTACAAATGTGGGGGATTCAAATGACAAATGAATTATGGTATACAGCATTCTTTACAGGCGTGGGGCTTGTGTTAGCCTTAGTAGGAATATTCCAATTTGGATTAAACATGGGAATTAGAATTAGTATGCAATTACTAGATGGTGAATATCCTGCTGCATTTAAGTTCTTAGAAAAGAATAAGAAGGCTGCTAGAGTATTACCTTATATGGTGGCGGGGAAGGAATAATGACTAAATGTATGGACTGTGATAAACCCCTTACCCAAGATGAAGCGCGAGAATGTTCAGAATCATGTTTTGAATGTGATAGGTCATACTTGATTGGCCGCATCGCGCATCATATGAGAGATGCAAGAATCACATTTGAGGAAGTCATTAGGAAATTGATTAATGAGGTTGATAGATGAATACAATGACTACAGCAGTTAAATCACCTGATGCATTTAAACCAAATTATGTATCTATTTGTTTTGCTGAAGATGGCAGTATGAAAATTGAAATTTTTAATCTTAAAATTCATGAAGCTAAAGAATTAATCGAAAAAATTAATAATAGTATTAGGGAATTAGAAAAGTGAAGTATACACCGGGCTATTCAAACAATTCCAATCCAAAAATAATGATTGTAGGAGAATGCCCGACACTAAGAGATACAGCATCAGGCAAACCATTTTCTGATTCACGAGATTTAGATGAAATACTCCATCAGGCAGGAATTAACAAGTCCAATTGTTGGCTTACAACTGTATCTAAGTTTCATGTTCCAGGAAGTCCTAAGACTAAAGCAGGATTCAGAATTCCCTTCTCTACACGAGCGGCGACCACCGGAGTAGATTTAGAACAATGCATCATAGAATTGCAAAATGAAGTAAATCAAATTAAACCAAATCTAATCATAGGAATAGGTAAAACTGCTCTAACATACATAACGGGAAAGAAAAGTCTAGATGATTATCGTGGGTCAATCCTATCGGGAATGGGCTGCAAATTCATAGGTACATATAACCCCGCACATTTAAATTGGCAAGCCACTGATGTGGAATTTATAGGATATTGGCATAAAGTATTAATTCTATTTGACTTGAAAAGAGCATGTAAGGAATCATTTACGCCTACATTTGATTCTATCCCCAAGAGAACATTACAGGTAGCCAGATCATCCAATGATTTAATGGACTTTTGGAATAAGTATAAGCATATACGTGATGTAGCAGTAGACATTGAAGCGGGGGGACACTATTTACCAGTTTGTATAGGATTCTCTTTTACACCCTCTCATGGTTTAACGTTCCCATTATGGAATAAGGATAAAATCTCAAACCTTCCCGAAAGTGAATTGACACTAGGATGGATAATCATTAATGACATTCTAAATAATCACAATATAATAGGTCAAAACTTCAATTATGATAGGGATAAAATATTACGTTTAGGATTCAACGTAAAGAATTTAAAATCAGATATAATGTTAAAGGCACAAGCATTACATCCTGAATTTCCCAAGAAATTATCGTTCAATCAAAGTGTCCGCACATTAGAACCCTTCTACAAAAACGAGGGAATGTATGAAGGCACATATGAAGATTTATTCATTGGTTGTGCGAGGGATGCATGTGTCACTAAAGAGATTGATGAAGTAACTGAAATTGAACTATCACATATTAAACAAGATAGTTATTACAGAAACTTTTTAATGAAATTTCCTGATTTATATTGGGAAATGGAAAAGCAAGGAATGGTGGTTGATGAGAATCGACGACGAGAACTTATTAGTAAATACATTAAGTGGTCAGAAAATATTAAATATGAAATTTTCAAAATTGTTGGGGCGGAAGTTAATTATAATTCACCCAAGCAAGTTGAGATACTTTTATATCATAATTGGAAATATCCTAACAAGGGGGGAACTGGAGAAGAAGCACTTACTTCCCTTCTCAATTTGCAAACAAAAGGTGTTAGTGACCAGTCCCATCGTAATTGTATTGAATTAATACTTTTGGGTAGACAAGTAGAAAAGGCCATTGGAACGTCACTCATGGCTGTTAAGGATTTCGACGGTAAGATGAGAACTACATATTTTCCCTGTTTAGACACAGGTAGGAGTTCAACAGGACAACAAGATCCCCCAATTAGGCCGACTATTGAAGTTCTTGATTTCAACAATAAAAAGAAGGATAAAGTATTAGGTGTCGCCTTCCAAACGATGACTAAGCACTCCGAAGCTGGTAAGGATATACGCTCTATGTATATTCCCGATAACGAGGATGAAATATTCGTACAATTAGATTCGTCACAAGCTGAAGCGCGAGTCATATTCTTGTTGGCGGATGATGAATGGGCGTTAGAAGCTATTGATAAGCATGATTTCCACGCACTTACAGCATCATGGTTTTTAGGTGGAACTGAAAATACATGGTCAAAGAAAGTTTTAGGTTATGAATGTCCGCAAAGATTCTTGGGAAAAACATTAAGACATGCAGGACATTTAGGAGCATCTGCAAAAAGAGCAGTAACTGAAGTAAATACACAAGCACGTAAATATAAAATTGATATTCGCATCTTACAAAAAGATGCTGATTTAGCACTTAAAGTATTTCATAATAAACAACCCAAAATTAAAGGTGTATTTCAGAATGGTATCATACAAGCTCTTGAAAAAAATAGAACATTGTTTGCAGGGATGCCATATGGATTTGGAGTGGATTATGGAGGGCGGCGCGTATTTCACGAGCGTTGGTCAGATGAACTCTTTAGACAAGCATTTAGTTATATACCCCAAAGGACTGTTTCCGATAACACTAAGGGTGCCGGTATTAGAATTAGGGAAAAAATTCCAAACATCAAAATAGTAATGGAAGCACATGACAGTTTATTATTTTGTATTCCTAAAGTGCGCTTATCCGAGTGGACTCCAATAATGAAGCAGGAGATGGAAAGGCCAATATCGTTTAAAAATTGTTCATTACCACGCCGCGATTTGGTAATTCCATGCGAAATAGAAGTAGGAAATAATTATCAGGAAATGTCGAAGTTTAAATTAGAACAACCTTTAATTGGAGTTTAAAATGATTACAGATTTCAGAAATATTAAAAATGAAAAAGATAGAGAATTATACGTTCAATTACGTAATATATTAGACCAATTCGTAATTAATCAAATTAAGTATCATGATGATAAAGATCATTTATTTCATGAATGTGAACTTTTAGATGTTTATAAGGAATTGAAAAATATGTTTCCTAAGCAATTAAAAGAAGAATGTAAGAAAAGTCAATTAACCGAAATTGAGGTTATTGAATATTGGATTAATGAAAATGAAGATAAAATGTTAATGCATATGAGTAGTTTAATAGTTTTAAAAGAAGAATATGAAAAAAGAAAGCAATAAGATGGAATGCGAAATAGTTAAAAAAGAATTTCCAAATATTAAGTTTGAAGAATGTTGCATATCTTGCCATGAGGATAGTGATATGGGATATGGGGATGATTTATGGTTTGTAGATCCTAATGGTAAAGATAGAAATGTATGTTGTGCTTTATATCGTTCTTTTGAGAAAGTAAAAAATGAATCCAACAAATGAAAACCTCATCAATTTTGAACGCACCTGGAAAAACGTCATTTGTTTGAATCCAATCCATGATACATTATCCTTCCGAACTAATCGGATTGGTGACATTAACTGCCCCATATGTAATTATATTATGGTGGTGGAATTGAAGCCTTTGATTGTGAAGGAAGAATAAATGGTTAGAATAGAATTAAATGAAAGAGATAATACATGTGAAATAGAATATTCATCAGCAGGAGATTTTAAACCAATTAAAATTAATAATATTGAAGATGCTAAGAATTTAATACTTGCAATTAAACAAGTAACATTATTATCTGGTGAAGCAGTTTGTTTAGAAATTAAAGATATTAACGGCTATTACACCGAAATTGATCGTTGGTAATAAATGCCCAATTGGTTAGATGGTATAATCAAACAGCACGAAGATTTCGAAAGTCCGCTTAACTATTGGAGGTGGGCTGCACTAGCTGCATTGTCCGCAGTTATGAGAGACCAAATATATTTAGATAGATGGTTTTACAAAATTTATCCCAATATATACGTAATGTTATATGGAGAATCCGGTATCAAAAAAGGCCCCCCAATCAACATGGCTAATAAGTTAGTCCATTCTGTAGGAAATACGAACATAATCAAGGGGCGCAGTTCCATACAAGCTATATTGAAAGACATGGGAACAATGTATACTATTCCGGGGGGAACAGTTAAAAAGAATGGAAATAGTGTATTCATTTCCTCGTCAGAGCTTAGTTCGTCATTAGTGGAAGATCCAGCAGCAACTAAAATCCTAACGGATTTATTTGACCGTAATTATAATGAAGGCGAATGGCGCTCTTTACTTAAGTCTGACACATTCAAATTAGATTCTCCTGTCGTATCCATGTTAAGTGGAACTAATGAGGCTATGTCAGATGACTTACTTAATTCCTCAGCGGTTAAGGGGGGATTCTTCGCTAGAACATTCATCATACACGAATCAAAGAGGAATAAGCGAAATAGTCTTGTATTCCAACCAGATGAAATTCCCAATTATGAGGAATCGGCTAAATATCTAAAAGAGGTAAGCAAATTAAAAGGCCCATTTAAATACTTATCCAGTCTCATTGAAGATGACTACTACAAATTCCCAACTAAAGTAAATGATAAAACTCATTATGCAAGTGAAGTAGGCCACTTGTATCATCAATGGTATGACGATTTCCTTGACACAGTAGACAGTCAAGAAGTTAAAGATGAAACAGGGACATTGAACCGCTTTGGTGATAGTGTTCTGAAAGTAGCTATGTTGTTGTCACTTGCAGAAGCTCCAAAACTCGAGATAAGTGTTAGTGCGATGAATGAGGCAATTAGAGTATGTGAGCAATTACTCGGTAACGTAAGGAAAACCGTTGCTGGAAAAAATGGATTATCTACGTCTAGCAATCTTAAGGCATTAATCATTAATGAATTGTTAAATGTAAGAGAAAATCATATCATATCACGTCAAATGCTTACTAAGAAATTTTACGCCCATTACGGGAGTATTGAAGAATTAGACTTTATCATGGAATCTTTTCATGTTGCGGGTATGATTACAACTGAGACTAAGGAAAATGGAACCATATATAGAATGCCGGAAATACAAGTAACACAACTTCAAGAATATCTTGCAGGTAAAGGAAATAGAAAGCAAAAATGAAAATTCCAAGGAATTTAACAATAAAACAAATTTTAGAAAAATTTAGAAAAATTGACTCTGCTACAGGATGTTGGTTATGGACTTTGGGTCGAAATAATTATGGATATGGTCAAGTAACAATAAATAAAAAAATAGTTTCTGTTCATAGATTATCTTATGAAACTTTTATAAATCCATTAAAAAATTTATGTTTACATAAATTGAAATGTCCCAATAGACACTGTTTTAATCCAGATCATTTATATGATGGAAATCGATATGACAATATAATGGATGCTATTAAATTAGGATATAAACCACATCCACTTCAAACCCATTGTTTAAATGGGCATGAATTTGACTATATAACTAGATCAGGTGCTAGGGGTTGTAAAACTTGTAAAAAAGCAAGAATGAAGGAATATAATAAAAAGTTAACTATAAAGAGAAGATTAAAAAAATTGGAGAAATTAAATGATAGGACAGATTAGAAACCTAAATCCAGATAGGGACTTCGCCTTCATAGTATGCGGAGCCAACAGAGATATATTTTTACATAGACGTGAGTATAAAGGTAGTTGGGCTGAATTATTAGAGTTACATAAGAAGGGCGTAATAACGGTTGAATTCGATGTAATTGAAGGCGAAAAAGGACTAGTTGCTATAAAGTGTAGGGTGAAGATAAATGTTAAGAATAATTCCTAAATGGTCAATTAGAATTGAAAGAGAATCAGCTAACGGTAATCAAATTGAGAATTATTTAATTAATGCTGATAATTTTTTAGAAGTTATACAATGGTTATCAAAATTAAATTTTGAGTTATCTACTATTAAATCAGTAATAATTCAATTGGAGAAAAATATATGACTACATGCACATGGACAAGATGCGGCGTATGCGGAAGTCGCACAAGAAGTAAGAAAAGAAGGAATGGAGTTATTGTATGTCGGAAATGCGAGGCTTAAAATGACAATTCAACTTTTTTCAAATGATTTGAATACTGGAACTTTACATGTAATGAATACATTAGATATAAAAGAACCCTATGAATATATAGTAGCTATAGATAAATTTGGGAGACAATGGAAATTAACACCAAATATTAATGAAAACATTAAATTTCCTTTCATTACTATTAAGGCTATAAATGACAAATCCTAATATTGAACAAGAACAAGTCATGAAACCCATGTGTAAACACTGCAAGAATGATGACATATCCATGTTAGAAATTACAGTAAATAAAAGTATACGTGAGATATATTGTGAAGTATGTAGTAAATTTACAGTTCAAGTGTGTGAACCCATTAAGGAATGAATTATGAAAGATAGTATGATTGTGACAATTGCAAGTGCATTAATTGAATTAGAAGCTATTACAATGTTATCTAGAGCTTGTTTATTAAGGGGAGATTTACAAGGATTTATAGTTAAATTAACAGAATTAGCAGCTAAATCAGAAGAATTAAGAAAAGAATTACATCCTGATTCTACTATAGAATTTGCATTAGCAAGTGATAAAGAGGAATCAAAATAGTTCTATTCCGTAGATTGGGAAGCTGTCCCCCAACCTCTCTAGGATGACTCAGGCAAGGACTTGGATTTGAACGAATCCTAAAGCCGTTCAAGTCGCTAGCTCTTGCCCTGAGTCATCCTCGCAAGCTAGAGAGGCAGTCTAGGCCCAAGTCGAAGCTAGACCAAAGACTGAGCCGATGGACATAATATTATGGGCGATTTTTAATGAAAAAGGGTGAATTTTTATCAATTGGTTTATTGTCAATTTCGATTATAGATTCACCCCTACTATTAACAACTTCACCAGTATCTAAATTGGTGAATGTTCCGTCTTTATTCGGTTTCATTCTAGGCTTAACAATTGGAGGATTTTCATTCCTAATAACTTTGAATGATTTGGATTGGGGTAATATATCTCCTTCTGATAATGGCATTTCTAATGGAGGTTCTGTCATAACTTCCTCATTAGTTTTACCAACACTTTTCATTTTCTTCCCAACAGATTCCATTCCCCTACCAATTCCTCTTTCAATTCTAACTAAATTTCTACCTGCTAATGGACTAACCACAGGCATACCAGTTAATGGTGCATAACGCTTCATTACTTTACCAGCAGGTTCAATAACTCTACCCGCTGTTCTAATAGCCCCCGGAGTACCTTTAACTAATCCAGCAGTAACTAATGGTTGTCCTGTAGTTTGACCCATTAATCTACCAAATTCCTCAGGATTTCCACCAGCTTGATCTACAGTATCAAATAATTGTCTACCGGCTTCCGGGGCAGATTTAATCTTATCATACATAGTCCCAATGGGATTAGTAGCTAAATTGAATCCTTCTTTTAATCCACTCCAAAGAGTTTCTGGAATATCAAGTATAGAACCTTTAAGGAATCCCTTAGCACCTTTTAATCCCGTGTCTAATGCTTCTCCACCTAAGATGGATTGTTTGAATCCTTCCATCCATGTATCGGGTGCATCATCTTTTATTACACTTAATTCGCGTTGTGGCTCTTGTTCATTATCAAAATCAATTAATTCTTCAGATTCATTATTAGGCGAAGCATCAAAATCCTCTAATGGTTCATTTGATTCAACAAAATCATTAGGCAAATCAGCATTAGAATAGATATTATCTTTTTTTAAATTACGTGCAGTTTCAGGATCATAACCTAATCTAATTAATTCATCTACATCAGTAATTTGTCTTTGTTTAGGATTAGGTTTACCTGTAATAGTAGAATATCCCCCAACAAATTCATTGGGATGTCCAGGTAATTTAAATTTAGAAGGCCAATGTCCAGTTTCATCTGGTAATACATTTTCTCTCATTGCACTTCGATAATCGTAAAATTGCCCATCAGGATTAGGGTTTAATCCATATTTCTTAGATATACCCCCATACCAATCCTTAAATTTTGCTTCTTCATTTGTTTGAGGCATTATTGCACCAACTCAAATTCAGGAGTTAATTTAGAAATAAACCCCATTTTGCCATCACTCTTACGACGCACTTTAATTTTACCTTCTGGAACTGTATTATGACTTACAGCAGGTTTCATGGTATTATTAGGAATTTCATCCCCCATTGTTAATCTAGTTTGAATATCTTTTAATTCATCTTTGACAATTTTTAATTGTTTCTTAAATTCTTCTTCTGGTAATCCCGTATCTAATAAGGTGGCTGCCCTTTCAATAACACTTAAATCTTTATTACTCATATTACCCATACCAGTTGCACCAGTTCTGGATTGGGCTTTTAATTGACCAATTAAATTTAATACTTGTTCACTTTTTAATTTATTGATTTTAGTTGAGCCGGTATATCCCATAGTAAATGGAATATAATTTCCAACAGCAGATTTACCAGTTGCTCTAGTTCCCTCAGGAGTTAAGTTATCATTATCATCCATTAAATCTTTAATTAATGTTAATGAATCACTCGTTTTATCTAAATAAGCCTTATTAGCATTAGCTGCTGCATTTTTAGTATCAATACGTTTTTGAATTGAACCTGGAGTTTCTTTATTAGTAATTTGACCACCCCCTAAATTAATAGGTCTAGTTTCTCCTGTTTGGTCATTTACTTGTATAGCAGTAGTTTTAGCAGGGTCATTTGGATCAGTAACATTTACAGTTTTCCATCCCTTATTACCTGCATTAGCAGCAGTAGCATTAGCTAATGTTTCAGCATTCTTACGCTTCATATATCTATCTAAATGAGCTTCATCCCTACCCATTACATCTTCTGAACCGGGTTGTGGGCCAATTCTACCTCTTAATAATTCCTGATTATTATTGGCGTATGTTTGTTCAGCACTACCCTTAGAACGGGCTAATATATCAGCGCCTGGATTAGAAGCATCACCAACCATCCCACCAAATGTAGGTCTAGCTATTTTCTGCGGCGCGCTTCTTATTTGTTGGCCTACTTCCTCTATTCCCCTATTTCGATTTGCATAGTCGAATAGATTTTTACCAGCATTAATAACATCATACATGTCATCATTGTTATCAACTGGAACTCGTGCATTTCCTATGTCCGACCTAATAGGAAACATATTAGCCATTCTAAGGCGTTGAACAAATGATGCCATTATCCCCTCCCCACACGAGGAATACCTAATTGATTTTGGACAAGATTCAATCCAATATTTGCACGTTGATTCTTAATCGTATTTGCAGTAGTTGCTGCCTGTATATTTTGCTGGTTATTAGATAGAACTTGATTAGCAAATGTATTAGTAAGCGCGGGGGTAGTTCCATACAGCGAAGTTCTACCCTGTAATGCTCCCATCTGGTCATTAACACTTTCATTATTAGCATTCATTCTTCCAGTACTATTCAATGTATTCACTCTACGCTGTTCATTTGTGTTATTCAAATCAGTTTCCACCATCATTTCATTATTACGAACATTATTAGTATTAATTAATTCATTCTCTCTACCCGTAGTAGAAGCCAATGAGTTTAATCCCGCCATTCGACCAGAAGCAATCATTTGAGCAATATCCGCATTAACTTTAGTTGTAATATCACCAATTTGAGAACTTGCATCCCTGGCCATCTTCGCACTAACCGCGCCATAATTAGGGCTATAGCCTCCCTGTAATACCTTATTCCTTCTTAATCCTTCTTGTGCTGAGGAGTAAATACTCCGTATTGGAGAAATACTTCTTTCTCTAATATTCTGTACATCAGAATCAGAATATCCCCCTGTATTAGCTACCCCCTTCAATCCAGATATAGCAGTATCTAAATCTCCACTCCTACTATATTCAGTAGGTTTAAACTGTTGACTAAATACAGGATTAATTGGAACATAATTTAATCCTTGATTCTGTCTATTGCGTGAGGTAGATAATATATCATCATACCCCCGCATAATGTTATCATAATCCTCCGCCTGTGTAGTAGCGGCTGCATCATATACATTTCGCAGAGGAGAACCCCTATTAGGTTGTGGAACATTTTCTCCAATACGAACGCCAGCAAATCCTCCAGTAGCCATATTAAAACCATATCCCATCAACAATAACACCTAATGCATTACACCATTCTGGTCTATGTTTAGACATAGCAGCGTCGAATCCTAATGGCTTCTTATCTGGCCCCATATAAGTACTATGAAACACTCTCGCACTCCATACGCTAACCATGAAATCAGCAGCTTGTGGTCTACGACCATAATCATATGCTAATTGTTTTTGTAATCTATCATTAAACAATGATTCATTATATGCTACCCAAGGCACAGATGGTATAATTGGCTCAGGCTCAACTGCATCAATTAAATACCAATCAGCCGCAGTATAATAAACTTCCTGAATTAACCATTGGGGACGCGCGTTGGCAGATTCAGCAGAGGCAAGAAGATCCACACTCTGATAAGTTCCACGAGAAGGATCATGATAATTAACAGCATCAATGGCGTGACCATTCCATTGGGTTGAACCACCATACTTTTTAAGATGCCCAATATTTTGATCATATAGCCTCAAATATTCGACACATCCTTCTGTAAACTTACCACATCCCTCATGTGTCCTATAATCGTATTGACCCACATGAGCATTAAAATAATCTACAACGTGTTGTGTGTGGTTAGGAACTGGCATGATGTTCTCTCGCTTCCTTACTATGATTATCATCTAATCGTCTATGTAACGCTTGAACTACAGCAGTATTAGTTGCAGTTTGAGCTGTATTATCTGTAACTAATCTAACTAGCATTTCAGTCCTACCCCGTTCAACATTCAATAGGGCTTCAATTCTATCTCCAAATAATTTAGCTTGGTCTATTGTTTGCTTAGAAAATTCTAATGCATTTTTATTGTTCTGATAATACATTAAAGCAGCTAATAGACCCACCGCACCTAAATTAGCAATATCTTTAAATAATGGGTCCATTAGAATTCCAATCCCCATTCACCTTCAATATCAATAGTCAATGTTGTAGCCGCACTTGCACCACCAACTAAGAAGTCAGCAACCTTTAATTTCTTACGTCCAAACCATTCCACATATCCCGCTGTAGCTACTGCACAATTCAATGGGAAAAATGATTCAGTGCCAGCAGTATTAGCTCCTGTTGCACCTACGTATAATCGGAATGTAGCACCAGTTCCAGCCTTTTCTAATACTCTAATATGAGTTACTAGAATATAGGGATTAGGAGTTCCCAATCCAGTTCCACCTGTGGTAGTGGGAGGATTAAGAATGTTAGTCGTATACGTATTCGTTAGTGCAACCACAACTCTAAATGGCGTATTCTGCATTATCTCCCCCAAACATAAATTGTTCCTGCATTAAGTGCTCCACCACTTCCCCCTAATACCCTAATAGCATTAAGTGGTGTAGTAGTTGGAATAAGAAAGAAATCTGTAATATTTAAATTGGAACCTGATTTAATAACAGTCCCATTAAATCCTCGTATAATTACTTCACCAGTTCTAGCTAAAGCTGATGAAGTTGCATGAAATGGAATATTTGTTGTACTAGTTTCAATACCTGTATTTGCTACGTCAATATAATCACCAGAAGCTGCTAAAAATGTAGCACCATTATCTGTACTAACCCTTAATACAGTTACTCCACTACTAGCACGAGTAATAGAACGAGCTAATACTCTAATTTCATTATATCCACTTAAATTTGGAAAATCATATTCAGTTGCACCAGCTACAGCTTGTTGAGCAATTAATGTCCATATCGCGCTTCCACTACTTCCCGGGGGGCCGGGTATAATTGGTGCATCTTCAGCTTCTTCATATAAAACAAATCCTATAGATTGTTCACCTTGAGCACCTGTATTACCTGCAACTCCTTGGGGGCCTTGTGGCCCTGGAATAGGTAATACATCTTCTGACATATCTGCATCAACAATTATGAATCCCGGAAATGGTGGCCCTTCTGCTCCTGTTGGGCCAATAGCTCCTGTTGCTCCTACAGGCCCAGGTATAGGTAAAGATTCTTCAGCACTTCCGCCATCACCAGAAGATAATTGTTGAATTATTTGAGTTATATTAGTTACGCTACCTGCACTACTTCCACCCCCAGACACAGCAGATTCAAGAGCAGATAACTTTTGAATCAATTGTTTAATAACCTGATAAGTAGGGTTATCCTTCTGTTGAAGTTGAGTCTGATTTAATTGACTCAATAAACGATCAGATGGATTAGCCATGTATTAAGTTTGTGGAAACGAAGCTGAACTAGGCTTAACGTAAGCGTATATATTACTTACAATGAAGTATTCATCAATTTCAGATGTCATTAATTTCAAACAGCATTTCTCAGCTACAAAGTTAGATAAATAATTTAATGAACGCGCGTTGCTTAACGACATAGCTTCAGCACTTAATTCAGTTCCAGTTACATTTTCAGTAGTAAATAAGAATGCACGTAAATTTCCATCTCCTGCCACTCTAACTCTAATAGGATTAATATGGGATTGTATATCCCCTAATTTACCAGCGTTAAAAAATGCAGTTTTAATGTATGGCATAAACTCTATTAAGGAATCTTCATTTCAATAGTGGACACTGGAGATACAGACCTATCATAATACGTATCACTACGTTTGTTATCACTTAATACGTATATTCCGGTGCCATTAGTTAATAGTGGAGTTGCATTAACCTGTGCGAGTAATATTTCACCATCAATTAATGTAGCAGGGTCAGGCACCCCAAATATACTCATGCGTCTATCCCCATATGGTAATCCCATATTTGGAGGAAGCATTAATTGTACAACCGTAGGTGATAAGGTTACAACAGGTAATTCAATTGCACCTGAGTATTCCGTCGCGGTTGGATTAGCTTTCCAGTATGCCTTAAATGATTCAAATGTATCTAATCCACTTGGGGCTGTAATTCTGATAATATCACCAGGATTAGCATTTGCTGTAGTTAGAGTAGGATTAATCCAAGCTGTATTATATACACCTTGAAGATAAAATAAATCAACTCGGAGATTAGCAATTACTAATCCTAATGTGCCATCAACTGCCTCAGTAAATCGATATCCCGACACATAACCGAATAATTGATTCGCACCAAGGAAACTTAATGACCCTATAATTTGTGCACTTGAAAGCGCAGAGACATTACCAGTTGGAACTGTACTAGTTATAATTGAACCCCTATTAATAAATTCAACCAAATTAACAATTCGCCTATGACCTTTCCATTCCAAAGCACCATCAATTTTTAGACTAATTTGATTGAATCGAACACCAATGGGAAAACTAGCACTAATAAAGTCAATTGGCGTGGGAGTTCCTAATTGGTCAAATACAACTGTAGTTTGAGGAAAACATTGTAATTCATATGCACCAACAGCAGGAGCATATAATCCTCCACCAGTATCTACACCTTCCCATCCTTGTGGCGCGCTTGCAGGAGTAGATGTGCGTGTAGCAAAATATGCACCAATAGTAGCTGCATCAGTTGTAGCTTTTGGATTGGGTAATCCAGAATTAATTTCAAATGGCCCACTAACAATCTGAACCAGACTGAAATAAACTCTGAATAATCCTGTGGATGGTATTGGCATTTTTAACCAGATTAAAAGGGATTATCCAATCCAATTATAATTTCATCAATATTAACAATGGCAACACAACTAACTGGTTGATTCCATGTTCTTCTACTCCAACGTATATTTTTTGGATCCATTCCATTTTGATAATTACCTAATAATACACTGGAATCGGGAAGGACACAATAAATAGTCTTTCTCGTAGGACAATTAACCATTTGAATTCGTCGATATTCATTTCTATCTTGTGATTTCCAAGTCTGTTCAATTTTAAATGTTAATTCTGGTAATATGTATCGTCCATTAAAAAGGATAATTCCAGCATAAGTAGAAATCATAAAGAAATCTACATTAGCATTACCACTATCTAATACTGTAGCTATACCATGCACACATGTTCCATAAGCTGCATCAGTGGGACTACTTTCTGCATCTTTCCAACTACTAGGTTCTTCACCATTATCATTATATGGTATGGTTCGACTCCGTTTAAACACATACATTATATCACGTAATTCACCGCCATTAGTAATGGGATTTCCATCTAATGGGACAATAATTAATCCATCAATTTCGGATATAGCTTCAGGTTCCCCCGGCGCGCTTACATAAATTAACGATATATCATTCCAAGTAGTGGATAAACATAATCTATCATGATATATCCATAAACACGCACCCGCAGGTATTTCAGCATAATTATCTAATAAGTGCGATGCATCTTCTAATAAGTCAGCATCATAAAATGATTGATTTGCTAATACTGTAGTCGTATTGTCATTAATTGTTGCACCGGGAATAAAGAAGAATTGATAACCTGATGTATCCCCATTATAACCTACAATAACTTTAGACGCTACAATGTGTCGTTTAGTCCATTGTGTTCCTACTAATACTGGCACATTACTAAAACTTACGCTTAATGCGGCGCTAGTTACGAATGTATTAAATGCGTATGGCTCAGATAAAAATCCAGAATCAGATTCACCTACAACCGCAAATGTATGTAAACCTGGATCAGTATGTCCTGCGGCGCCATTTGCAATAGTTAATGTTCCAGCGGGAACTGCACCAGCAGCTTTACGCGCTGCTACACCTGCACCTAAATACACATATAAGAATTCAGATTGCATTCCCTTCTGTATATTTAAATCACCGGTAGTTACACTGACAAATGGAGATAAATATGCCCGACCTGCATATGGAACAAATGCGAAGTCGGTCATTCCTGTTTTGGTTAGGATTGGGCCGTAAATAAGCGCGGAGTTAACCCAATGATATATATTTCCTGTAGTTCCATCATAAGTTAGAATCAATAATGTATTCGCAGTTTGAGTTGCATAATTATAAACTCTAACTACATCTTCTAATGGCACTACTACTTCTTGAGATATACCAATTCCATCGACAGTTAGAAAATTATTACCCTTGAATTGTATATTAAGACAATCCTGCATATGGTCTAAGGGAGTATTTTCAACATCTCCCCTAGCCCATAATCCTTTTAGATTACTTAAATATA